>Ga0315280_10000422_pt1 | contig 78558 bp, 68 predicted proteins | sample YL17G06_40_MG_FD_203697 | JGI IMG/M metagenome (GOLD analysis project Ga0315280, IMG submission 203697) | Sediment microbial communities from Yellowstone Lake, YNP, Wyoming, USA - YL17G06_40 | ecosystem: Environmental > Aquatic > Freshwater > Lake > Sediment | place: USA: Wyoming | collected... | reverse complement strand
CCACTTCCGCCGCCTGCGCATTCGCTGGGAGCGCCGCGCCGATATCCACTATGCCTTTCTCGTCATCGGTGCCGCCCTCATCGCCTTCAACTTCCTCCAGAAGGGGTTTTGTTAGAGATTCTTAGGCGGCGAGGATGACATGCGACTGCGGCTTGCCGCGTAGCGGCCGCCTGGCGGTGAGCAAGCCATGGTTAGACCGAGCCCCGGCTTGGGAGATGTACGGCTGCGGCATTGCTCCGCAGCAGCCGCTTGCCTGTCATCCTCGCCGCAACTGCTTCAGCCGGCGCCGCCGCGATAGTCTCGCACGGCGCCCAGCCCGGGATATCGCGAAAAAGCCGCCTCTCCAGACACATCACCACCTGGATGAAGCGGCCCTCGTCGTCCTCTGATTCCCTCGGGGCTTCTTCCACGGTTTCGCCTGGTTTTCGTGATCAGCCTGCGCACAATGCCACAGATGACTGGGTGGAGCGGCACGGAGATCGGCCTGCCTGTGGAATAAGACGGCAGGGGCGGTGGCTTCATGGCCGAATCGTTCGCTGTTCTAGTCGTTGAACCCGGCAAAGCGCAGCTCAACCGTTTCGACATCGAACTGCGAGGCGAGACGCTCTGGGCGACTGGCCCGCAGGAGCTGGCCGACCGGCTGGCGCGGGTGCGCCCGGAGCTGGTGGCGGTCGCCGGCAGCCTGGCGACCGCCCGAGAGCTGGCCGAGCAGTTGCGCCGCCTGGGCGTGGCGCAATCCGTGTTCCTGATCACGCCGGCCGGAGGGGAGTTGACAGGTGAGCCGGGGCAGGTGAGAGTCATCCTGCCCGAGGGTGCGGAGGCGCTCAGCCCAGAAGCGCTGCTGCGGCATCTGATGCAGGCCATCATCCTGGCTCAAGCGCGCACGCCCGTCAGCGCGCTCACGGGATTGCCGGGCAGCCCGGTCCTCCGCCAGGAGGTGGAACGGCGGCTGACCGCGGGCACAGATTTCGTATTCCTCTACCTCGACCTCGATAACTTCAAGGCCTTCAACGATGTCTACGGATTCGGGCATGGTGACGACGCCATCCGGCTGCTGGGTCGAGAGGTGATAGCCGCGGTTGGTGAGCACGGTGATCCGAGCGACCTGTGTATCCACATCGGCGGCGACGACTTCGCGATCGTGACCACTGCCTCTGACCCGGCCGGGGTGGCGCGTCGCATCATCCTGGGGCTGGGGGCCCATGTTCCCGAGCTCTACTCGGAGGAGGATCGCGCGCGGGGCTATATCGAGACCCGGAGTCGCAGGGGTGAGCCGACGCGCTATCCCCTGATCACGGTCTCGATCGGGGGGGTGAACACCGCTCACCGGCAGATCAAGGGTTACCTCCGTCTCGCCGAGATCGCGGCCGAGGTCAAGAACCGCGCCAAGGAGCAGGGAGGCAACCAGTTCGTGATGGACCGGCGTCGCGATTAGGCCCCTTCTGGCCCGCGTTGGCATCTCACTTGGGCGCTGGCACTGTGGAACAATCCCCTTGTGGGGTGTGGGCCCTTCCTCCGGGCTGTCCCGGCGTCCATCCGGATGCGGCGGGATAGGTCGCCAGCCCGCGGGAGGCTGGTCACAGCCCCGCCGTGAGGGCACCAGATGCGCGGCGGCTGCGGGGGCAACGTCGCAGCCGTGCGAGGAGAGCGGGCGGAGCGCTCTCCCATGGTTTGGCGCTTTCCGAAAGGGCAAACGCGTCGAAAGACGCGGACGCAAAGCCATGGGTCTACGGCCTCTTCAGGCCTTGACTGCCAGGCCGCCGAGAAAGCAAGCGTCTGCCAAACGAGTTGCAGCTACGCAGCGACTGCGGAGCCCGTCAGCCCACGGACCGCAGCCGCAACGAGTAATGGTCTGCCAAACGACCTGCCGCTTGATGGTGCGAGACTGACTCGTCCGCCAAAGCCTGGGCAAGGACGGAAGGGGCTGTCGCCAGCGCGGCCCGGACTCGCACCTGGCGGGGACTGCTGATCACCCCCGCCGCGTTGATGGGTCGTCGGCACTAGCGGAGTCGGCAGATGAGCGACGAGACGCGGCGGCTCGGCCGCAACGGCGCGAGGAACGGATTGCCCAGCCTGGGACCTGGATACGAGAGGGGAGGTCCCAGCGCCGCCGGCCGCGTCACACAGTCCCTCGCACATTTCTCGCAGCTCCCACTGCCGGTTCGGCTTATCAGGTTCTCCCAGTACCTGGTGGCCGTCGCCATCGTCGCCGCGGCCATCGCGCTGGCAGGCCTCGCGGCCAGTCCTTCGACCAGCCTCTACGCGAAGGCGCTGTTGGGTACGGCCCTCGGGATGCTGCTTGTCCTGGTCTTCCTCCAGCGGCGCGGCGAACGTCAGGTGCTCGCGCTGTCCGAGCAGTATCGCCGCGCTCACCAGCTCGCCCAACTTGATGCCGCGGTCATCGCTGCCTTCGCCATGGCGATAGATGCCAAGGACCAGCACACACACGGGCACACCGAGCGCGTCTGCCAGATCGCCCGCCTGATCGGTGATGAGATGGATCTTAACGAGGATGAGCTCCAGGCGCTGGAAACCGCGGCCATGCTCCATGATATCGGGAAGCTGGCGGTCCCCGACTACATCCTGTCGAAGCCGGATACGCTCACCCAGGAGGAGTTGAAGAAGGTCCGCACTCACACGCTGGTGGGCGCGGCCATTCTGGAGCCGGTTCAATTCCCGTGGCCGGTCATCCCTGTTATCCGCAGCCACCATGAGTGGTGGGATGGTTCGGGATACCCCGACGGCCTGGCTGGCGATCAGATCCCGCTCGCCGCGCGCATCCTGGCGGTGGCGGACGTCTACGACGCGCTGCTCTCACACAGGCCCTATCGGCCGGCCATGACGGTGCAGGAGGCGGTCGCTTCCATGCGAGACCACGCGGGAACCCAGTTCGACCCGACCGTGCTCGATACGTGCTTCCGCGTGCTGGCCTCGCAGCAGGTGCATAACCAGTTCGGGTTCATCTTCGATGGGAACGCGCTCAGCCAGCGAGCCCAGGACAGCCCGGTTCGCCGCGCCATCTTCATGGATATCAAGCAAGCCCACCAGGAACTGCTGGCCCTCTACGAGATCGTGCAGACTATGGGGCAGAGCCTGAGTCTTCAGGAGACGCTCGACCTGATCATCTCGAAGACCAAGCGCATCATTGACTTCTCCACCTGCGTCATCTTCCTTTACCAGCCCGAGGAGGGACAGCTCAAGGCTGTCGCCGCCTCCGGTCCCTACGCCGACATCATCCTCAACCGGCATCTCCCCATGGGCAGTGGCGTAAGCGGGGCAGTCGCGGAGAAGGCGATCGCCTCCGGTCTCGGCCGTTCCGCGGCCGACGATCTCATCCTCTTGCTCGGCCCCACCGCCCGCAGCTGCGCCCTCACCGAAGTGCTTTCCGCGCCGCTGGGTCGTGAGCCAGCAGCGGCCGTAGCTGGAGCTGCCACCCGGGGGGATCTGGTTGGGGCACTCACCCTTTACCGCGCCAGCGATCGTCCCTTCACCGAAGATGATGCTCGCCTCATCGCCGCGGTCGTGCGCCAGGCCAGCGTCGCCGTCAACAACGCCCGCCAGTACGAGCAGACCCGCCAGTCCGCCCTCACTGACCAGCTCACCGGCCTCGCCAACGCCCGCTACTTCTTCATGCACCTGGAGCAGGAACTCAGCCGGGCGCGGCGCGAGAAGATCCCCGTCTCGCTGATCGCGATAGACCTGAACAACCTCAAGCAGATCAACGACACCTTCGGCCACCAGACGGGTGACCGCGCCCTGCGCCTCCTTGCCGAGGTCTTTAAGACCCACGTGCGCGACTACGACACGGTGGTGCGCTATGCTGGCGACGAGTTCTTCATCATCCTGCCCGACGCCGCCAACCAGAAGGCGGTCGAGACCGCCAACCGGATCAAACGCGCGGTGCGCGACACCGTGTTCGAGGCCGCGCCAGGCCGCACCGCGACTCTAGGCGCGTCGCTCGGGGTCGCTACCTTCCCTGGCGATGCCAAGGAGGCCGACGCCCTGATCGCGGTCGCTGACCGGGCGATGTACTCGGACAAGCACCTCAGCCGCCAGGCCGCCCAGCTCACCCACACCATCGCTCCCCAGCCCGCGGGCGAGGCCCCCGTCCCGGCCGAGCCCTCCACGCAACCTGTTCAGCCCGCGTGGCAGCCCCCTCCCCGGGGCGACCCGCCGCCGGCAGAGGAGCTGGCAGATCAGCCGGCGGCCGCCCCTCAGCCGTCTACCGCCGCGGTGGGCGGAATCCAGGGCATAGCCGCCAAGATCCCGTCGCGTGCCGGCAGGAGGCAGGGCGCCAAGGGCCTGCTGCGATAGTAACTGACGGCCGAGTCTGAGTCGCCCCGCCTCCGCCGCGCCCAGTCCCTGCCTGGCTCACCCGGCCCAGTTCAGGCCGCTTGTCCTGCCATGGCCCTGAGTGCTATCATCTGAGTGGGCCGGGGAAGCACGGCCCTTCCGTCAGTGTGGATCGTCGCCATCGCTCTGCCCATCCTGATCGTGGTCTTCGTCCTGCTCCTGCTGGCTGAGGTTCGCCGGTTCAAGGCAGGGCGGCATCTCATTTCACCCCGCCGGCTCGGCCTGCGCCTGATCGCTGGCGGCCTGATGATCGTGCTCCTGACAGCCGTCTTCCTGGGTCTGTTCGTCCTCGACCTGAACGAGGTCAGGGGCCGTCCGCATCTGTTCCTGGTCTTCTGGTCAGCCTGCCTCGGGGTCTCCGTCCTGGTCATCCTGGTGATGCTGGCGGATATGCGCGAGGTAGAGGATCGCTACGCCCAGAGGCGCCACGAGCTGTCGCGCGACTTCGCCAGGTCGGCAGCCAAGCCCGAGGAACCGCCGGCGCGCCAGGCCGAAGCGCGCGGCGACGATGAAGCCAGGCATGATGGCGGCGGATGACGCCTTCTGGATGCGGCGCGCGCTCCGGCTGGCGGCCCGCGGCCGCGGTCGCGTGAGCCCCAACCCGATGGTGGGCGCAGTGATCGTGGCGCGGGGACGGCTGCTGGGGGAAGGGTACCACCGGGTGGTCGGGGGACCGCATGCCGAGGTATGGGCCTTGCGGGCGGCCGGCCGAGTGGCGAAGGGCGCGACCGCCTATGTGTCGCTCGAGCCATGCTGCCACCGGGGCCGCACCCCGCCTTGCACCGACGCCCTGGTCGCGGCTGGCGTCGCGCGGGTAGTCGCCGCCACCCTTGACCCAGATCCCAGGGTGGCGGGCAAGGGCGTCAAGCAGCTCCGCCAGTGCGGCGTCCAGGTCGAAGTAGGGGTGCTCGAGGAGCAGGCCCGCCGGCTGAACGAGGGGTACGTCAAGCGGACTACCACCGGCCTGCCGTTCGTGGCGCTCAAGGCGGCCATGAGTCTCGACGGGAAGATCGCGACCGCAGCCGGGGAGTCAAAGTGGATCACGGGCGAGCCGGCCCGCGCGGCCGGGCACCGACTCAGGGCCGCACACGATGCCGTGGTGGTCGGCGTGCAAACGGTGCTGGCCGACGACCCCGAGCTGACCGTGCGCATGACCCGCGGCCGGGGTCCGCTGAGGGTGGTGGTGGACAGCCGGGGGCGGACGCCGGTGACTGCGCGGCTCCTCAGGAGGGGCGACTCGCCGCCCCTGATCGCGCTCACCGCAAAGGCGCCGCCCGCGCGGCAGCGGGCCCTGGAGCGGGCCGGGGCCGAGGTGTGGGTGGTACCCTCCGCCCGCGCCCGAGTGGACCTGAGGGCCCTACTGGTTCGCCTGGGCGAGCGCGGGGCGAACACCGTGCTGGTGGAAGGAGGCGGCACTCTGGCGGCCGCCGCGCTAGCCGCGGGGCTGGTGGATAGAGTATACTTCTTCATGGCCCCTCTCATCATCGGAGGGGCGAAGGCGCTCACCCCGGTTGAGGGCGAAGGAGTCCGCAGGCTCGCGCAGGCCTGGCGGATTCAGGAAATGCGGGCCCGCCGGATAGGGGAGGACCTGCTGATCACGGGCGATGTTCACCGGCCTGGTTGAGGAGATAGGGCTGGTCGCGGAGGTCAGTCGCGGCCGCGGCCTGCGGCTGGGAGTGCGAGCGCGGGCCGTACTCGATGGCCTCAAGCTGGGAGACAGCATCGCGGTCAGCGGCCCCTGCCTTACGGTGGAGCGACTGTCAGGCGACGTGTTCTACGCCTTGCTGCTTCCCGAGACGGCCGAGGCGACAACTCTGGGCGCGGCACAGGTGGGTCGCCGCGTGAACCTGGAGCGGCCGCTCCGTCTGGGCGACCGCCTGGGCGGGCACCTTGTCAGCGGGCACGTGGACGGCGTCGTGGAGGTGACTTCGGTCCAGGACCGGGGCGATACCCGCCTGGTCGAGTTGCTCTGCCCGGCCGGGCAGGAGCGCTACCTGGTGGACCGCGGCTCGGTGGCCCTGGACGGGGTGAGCCTCACCGTGCGCGCGCCGGCCGGGAGGAGCTTTTCTGTCGCCCTGGTCGGCGCGACGCTGGCCGCGACCACCCTGGGTGAACTGAGAGTCGGAGATCGGGCCAACATCGAGCACGATTTGGTGGCGAAGCACGTCGAGAGGCTGCTTGGGGCACGCACGCGTGACGATGGGAAGCTGGCCGCCTGGCTCGCAGATACGGAGTAGCTGTGGACCTCGGTAGCGACAGACAGTTTATCATCCCGGTGGAGCAGGCGATCGAGGAGTTCAGGGCGGGTCGCTGCCTCATCGTCGTTGATGATCAGGACCGCGAGAACGAAGGCGACCTCACCGTTGCGGCCGAGTTCGCCACCCCTGAGGTTATCAACTTCATGGCGCGCGAGGGGCGCGGCTTGATCTGCGTGGCGATGACCCGGGAGCGACTGCGCGAGCTCGATCTCCACCCCATGGTCACCGAAGGGTCAGCGCTTCACGGTACGGCCTTCACCGTGTCCGTGGACGCTAAGCACGGGACGACGACCGGCATCTCGGCCTACGACCGCGCCGCCACTGTGCGCGCCCTGATCTCGCCGGAGACCCGGCCTCAGGACCTGGCGCGGCCTGGTCACCTCTTCCCGCTCCAGGCCAAGGAGGGCGGAGTGCTCGCGCGAGCAGGGCAGACCGAGGCTTCAGTTGACCTTGCTCGCCTCGCCGGCCTCTACCCCGCGGCGGTCATCTGCGAGGCGATGGCCGAGGACGGTACGATGGCGCGCCTGCCTGCCCTGGTGGAGCTTGCCCGGCGGCACGGTGTCCACATCGTGACCGTCGCCTCCATCATGGACTACCGGAGGCAGCGCGAGAAGCTGGTGCGGCGGGCGGCCACCTCCATCATCCCCACCCGCTACGGCTCGTTCACCGTTCACGCTTACGAGAGCCTGGTTGACAACAAACCGTACCTGGCGCTTGTCTACGGGGAGATCGGGCCGGGGCCGACTCTGGTCCGTGTCCATTCGAGCTGCTTGACCGGCGATGTCTTCCACTCCTACCGCTGCGACTGCGGCGACCAGCTCGAACGCGCGCTGGAGACCATCGTGGAGGAGGGTGGAGGCGTTCTCTTGTACATCCAGCAGGAAGGACGCGGCATCGGTCTGGTCAACAAGATCAGGGCCTATGAGCTGCAGGAGCATGGGCATGATACGGTGGAGGCAAACCGCTTGCTCGGGTTCGAGCCCGACATCCGCGACTACGGGATCGGCGCTCAGATCCTCTACGATCTCGGCCTGCGCGAGATCAGGCTGATGACCAACAACCCCGGCAAGGTGGTAGGCCTGGAGGGGATGGGGATCAGAGTGGTGGAGCGGGTACCGCTGGAGATCCCGCCCACCGACGACAACCGCGGCTACCTGGAGACGAAGCGCGAGAAGCTGGGACATCTCCTTTCCGGCGCGCCAGACAGGGAGCCAGACCGGAGAAAGGACGAATCGCCGTGACCACGACATATGAAGGGAACCTGGTTGCGAAGGGGCTGCGCTTCGGCATCGTCGCCAGCCGGTTCAACGACCTCATTACCCGCCGGCTGCTCTCGGGCGCGCTGGACGCGCTGGCCCGGCACGGCGCAGACGAAGAGCAGACTGACGTAGCCTGGGTGCCGGGCGCGTTCGAGCTGCCCATGGTCGCCCAGGTGATGGCGCAGTCCGCGCGCTACGATGCCGTGATCTGTCTCGCGGCGATCATCCGGGGAGCAACGCCCCACTTCGAGTACGTGGCCGCCGAGGCCGCCAAGGGGATCGCGAAGGTCGGGCTCGACACCGGCGTGCCCACGATCTATGGCGTGCTCACCGCCGACAGCATCGAGCAGGCGATCGAGCGGGCCGGCACTAAGAGCGGCAACCGCGGCTTCGATGCGGCGCGGTCGGCGATCGAGATGGCGAACCTGATGCGAACCCTCCCTGTCAAGGGCCAGGCGCGCGGCAAGGCGAAGTAGTGCGCGCGGTGGTCCAGCGCGTCAGCTCGGCGCGGGTGGAGGTGGCGGGGAAGATCGCTGGCTCGGTTGGTAAGGGGTTACTGGTCCTGCTGGGTGTAGCGCAAGGCGACACGGACCGCCAGGCCGAGTGGCTCGCCGAGAAGATCGCGGGCCTCCGCATCTTCGAGGACGAGGCCGGCAAGATGAACCTGTCCCTGCTCGATGTGGGAGGCGCCGCCCTCGTCGTCAGCCAGTTCACCCTTCTCGCCGACTGCCGCCGCGGCCGGCGTCCGAGCTTCACCGACGCCGCCCCGCCCGAGGAGGCGGACCGCCTCTACCAGGTGTTCGTCGCGAAGCTGAGGAGCGCCGGCCTGCCGGTCGAGACCGGAGTCTTTCAGGCTCATATGGATGTGCACCTTGTCAATGACGGGCCGGTCACGCTGGTCCTTGATGCGAATGGGTGACCAGAATATGAGGGGCGCTGGCAGCACCCGGTTCAGCCTCGTGGCGGTTCTCCTGGCGCCTGTGCTGTCAGGGATCGCGGTGTTGCTTGTGGCGGCGATGCCGTTCGCGCTCATTGGCATGCTCACCTGGGTGACGAGCACGAGCGATTTGGCGGCGCGAGTGGCGCTGGTACTCCCCATAGCAGCGCTTGTTCTCTCACTAGCGGCCTTTGCCATCGGTCGAAGGAGCGCTGCCCTGAGTTGGGTCACGAAGGGAGCGGTCGTTCTCTCTGCTCTGGCAACGTTCTCAGCGGCCCTTCTGGTGCCGCGAGTGCAACATGGGTACCGGACCTTCGCGTGCACTGCCAATGTCGAGAACATCGCACAGGCCCTGCAGATGTATCTGACGGAACACGACCACTTTCCGCCGGCCGGGGGCTGGTGCGACGCGCTTGAGGAGTACATCCGGAACGTGAAGGTCTTTCAGTGTCCGGAGAGATTCGATCTGAACAGCGGTTACGCCTTCAACGCCGCGCTGGACCGACTGCCGTCAAGCGGAGTGCCGCAGCCGTTACGCACCATCGCCGTCTTCGAGAGCGACGCCGGCTGGAACGCCTCGGGCGGAAGGGAGTTGCTGGTGAAGAAGCCGAGGCACGGAGGCGGCGACGTCTACGGCTATGCTGCGGGGCAGATGAACGATCCGGCTCGCCCTCTCATGCAATGGCTACCGCGAGACGCCGTTGTCAGCGGCCGTGCTGGCCTCATCTGGAACCCCCGCGAGGTGGGCAAGTGAGCCGGCGGCCGGCATGGCTACGCCGCTGCTCAATGCAGCACGCGGTTCGGTTGACTCCGCTTCTCTGATATGCTACCGTCAGCCTCGGACGTGCGGTACGAAAGGGACGAGATGAGCGCCTACAGCACCAAGGTGATGGAGCACTTCCGCAATCCACACAACGTGGGTGCGATTGAGAACGCCGATGGCGTTGGCAAGGTCGGGAATCCGGTCTGCGGCGACATCATGGAGCTGACCATCAAAGTGGACGGCGATGTGATCACCGACGCCAGGTTCCGCACCTTCGGTTGTGGGGCCGCGATCGCCACCAGCAGCATGGTGACCGACATCGTGAAGGGCAAGAGCATCGAGGAAGCGCTGAAGGTGACCAATGCCACGGTGGCCGAGGCCCTGGGCGGCCTGCCCAGCATCAAGATGCACTGCTCGGTGCTGGCCGAACAGGCCCTCAAGTCCGCGATCCAGAACTACTACGAGAAGAAGGGCATCAAGAAAGACGTTCCGCCCACCCCCGCGGGCGAGAACACCGGCTAACCCCGGCCCCGTTACGCCTCGGGCTGGTCTAGCTGCAGCCCGTTGTTCTGTACGCCCCGCTCCATCAGCTGGAGCAAGCCGTACTCTACTCCATCAACTAGCGCTTGCCAGCTCGCCTCGATGATGTTGGTGTGGACCCCGATCGTGGTCCAGGTCTGGGCGCCGGCCCGTGATTCCACCATCACCCGAACTGCGGCGGCCGTCGCCTGCTCCGGGGCGTCAACGACGCGAACCTTGAAGTCGGTGAGCCGAATCCCCTTCAGCTCCGGGTAGAACCGCTCCAGCGCCTTGCGGAGGGCGTTGTCGAGGGCGTGTACGGGGCCGTCTCCCTCCGCCGCGGTGTGCTCCGCCTCGCCGTCAACGTGCAGCTTGATGGTGGCCTCGGTCGTGATCGCCCCTGCCCGATCCTTCTCGACGATCACTCGGAAGCCCTCCAGCTCGAACCGCGGCCGGTAGAGGCCCACGCTCTTGCGCACCATCAGCTCGAAAGATGCCTCCGCTCCCTCGAACTGGTATCCCGCGTGCTCCATTTCTTTCATCCGCGCCATGATCGCCTGCGCCTGGGGCGAGTCCTTGTCGAGGCCGAGGGCGAGGGCCTGGGACTTGAAGATCACCGCGTGCCGGCCGGCCTGGTCCGAGATCAAGTGCCGGCGCTCGTTCCCCACCAGCTCGGGCCGGATGTGCTCGTAGGTGCGCGCCTGCTTCAGCACCGCGTCTACGTGCATCCCGCCCTTGTGGGCGAAGGCACTGCGGCCCACATAGGGATCCCTCTCGGGCGGGGGCATGTTCGCGACCGAGGCCACGTAGTGCGCCACGTCATAGAGCTGCGCCAGCTGCTCCTGGGCCAGGCACTGCCGGTTCATCTTGAGCTGGAGGTCAGGGACGACGGAGCACAGATTGGCTGTGCCGCAGCGTTCCCCGTAACCATTGATGGTGCCCTGCACCATGGTGCAGCCGGCCTCCACGGCGGCGAGCGTGTTGGCGATCGCGAGATCGGAGTCGTTGTGGGCGTGGATGCCGAGCTTCGCCTTGATGGACCGGCGGAGAGAGCGAACAGCCTTCTCGACCTCGTGCGGGAGCGCGCCCCCGTTGGTGTCACAGAGGCAGATCCAATCGGCTCCGGCCTCCACCGCCGCCCGCAGGCATTCGAGGGCATAGTCCGGGTTCTGCTTGAGCCCGTCGAAGAAATGCTCGGCGTCGAACACGACCTCGAGGCCCTGCCCCTTCACGTAACGCACCGAATCCCGGATCATCGCCAGATTCTCGTCCGGGCTGACCCGGAGGACGGCGGTCACGTGGAGATCCCATGTCTTGGCGACCAGGGCCGCCACCGGCGCGCCCAGCGCAACCAGGTTGCGCAGCCCCGGGTCGTCCTCGGGGGTCAGCCCGGCCCGCCGCGTCATCGCGAACACCGCCAGCCGGGCGTGCTTGAGTGGCCTCTCCCGCAGGCGTTGGAAGAACTCCATGTCAGTTCGATTGGTGGGAGCGGAGAAGCCCCCCTCCAGGTAGCGCACCCCGAGATCATCCAGCTTCCGGGCGACCTTGACCTTATCGTCGGCCGAGAACGAGATCCCCTCGGTCTGCGCGCCATCGCGCAGCGTAGTATCGTACAGTAGAACGTCGCTCACGCCTGCTCTCCTCAGTCTGGGAAAGTGCACGGGGTCGCGGTTCGCGGACGAAGCCGCCGGGCACTCAAGCGGATTCTACTCTGGCCCGGAGGCGAGTGTCAAACTGCCTGCGCAAGCTGCGGGCGTCGCTGCCCTCAGAACCCGGCCGGGTCCACGGGTCGGCCGTTCCGGCGGACCTCAAAGTGCAGATGGGGGCCGGTGGCGAGCCCGGTGCTGCCCACGTAGCCGACGGTCTGGCCCTGCTTGACCGTTTGGCCCTCGCCGACCGCCAGTCGGGAGCAGTGGGCATAGAGCGTGGCCAGGCCGCCGCCGTGGTCCACGATCACGCAGTTGCCGTACCCGCCCCACCGGCCGGCCCAGACCACACTGCCGCCCGCGGCGGCGTGGATGGGCGTCCCGGAGGGGGAGGCGATGTCTATCCCCGTGTGCATCTTGCGAACGCGGAAGATCGGATGGGTGCGGTAGCCGAAGCCCGAGACGATCCGTCCCTCGACCGGCCGGACAAGGCCGCCCCGCCAAGGCTTGACCGTGGCGCTTTGTCCTATGCGGCTGCGCTCCAGCCGTTGCAGCATCGCGGTGACCTGGCGCGAGTTCTCTTCCAGCTCGGCCAGCCCGCGCTCGTAGGCCGCGCGCTGAGCGGCAATGCGATCGCTCTTCTCCTGGGTGGCGTCCCGCCAGTCCGAGACCCGGTTCTTCTCGGCCGCCACTTGGTTCTGGAGGTCAGAGACCTTGCGCTCTTCGGCCGCCGCGTTGTCCCGGTGCTGGTCCGCGGCCGCTTCCGCGGCCTGGAACTGATCGAGTAGCTCGGAGTCTCTCTCCACGACCTGATTCAGGAGATAGACGCGGTTCATGAAGTCAGTGAAGCTGGTCGCTTCGAGCAGCACCTCGAGCGGCCGCACCTCGCCCAGCTCGTAGATCGCAACCAGCCGGTCGGACACGTCCTCGCGGTGACCGGATAGGCGGGCTTCGGCCGAGTGGTACTCGTGCACCGCCTGCGTGAGATTGCCGCGGGCCTCTTTCACATCCTGGCGGACCTCGCTCAGGTGGGCCTCAGTCTGGGAAAGGGTGGTGTTGATCTGGCGCAGCTCTCGCTTCACCCGGCGCTGCCGCTCCTTCACCACCCGGAGGTTGCTCAGGTAACCCTCTCGCCTGTGCTGGAGGCGATGGAGCTCACTCGTCAGAGCGGCGGGATTGCTGGAGGTGGCCCGGCGGGCGGCGATGGAGGCCCCTGTAAGGAGAAGGCAGAATGAGGCGAAAGTCACGACGGCCAGCCAAATACGCCGAGCGCGACGAACGCGCATGCGTGAGCCTTTCCGCTTGCTAGTAGCAGACCGTGACGACGTGACGCGCAAAACCGGGGGTGTGGAGTCGCCCTTCACTCACACACCCGCATCGGGCGCGATTCCCAGGCAGGCAGAACCGGCCGCAGGCCGGGCTCCCCGGTAGCACGCCCTTCGTCTCCCGGATACCACAAGTGCATGCGAATGTCCTATCCGCGTGCTCAGGCGTCGCGGCTGTCGCCCTCTCTCCCCGGCCCCATGGGAGGTGTTCCCGGGTCCTACGCCGAACCGCGGGGCGCAATCCGGAACGACGTCATGTCTACGCCGCCAACTCCCCCGCTGCCAGAACTGGATCTTCAGCGCCGCGACACGGAGATCGTGGTCGCTGTCTTTCGTACCATATTCCTGCTGGTGATCCTCTTTTCACCTCAGTTTATGCAGGCGCGTGGGACCGGCGGCCTCCTGCTGGAGACGGTGGTCATCGCGGCAACCGTCTACAACCTGCTGCTCTTCATCGTGCACGCCCGCGGCCTCCCCTTCCCGCGCCAGCTGATCGTGGTGGTGGACGTGGTGCTGATCTCGCTCTGGATCTACCTGTGTGGCCCGGGAGGCGGAAACTTCTTCGTACTCTACTATGCCGTCGTCATCGTGTCCGGCATGTGGTTCGGGGTGAGCGGAGCCTTCCTGGCCGCGGGGTTCGCCTCTGCCCTCTACGTGTCGGCCACAGTTGCCGGACTGCGGCCGGATGAGACGCTGCCCTGGGCAACCCGGGTAATGCAGATCGCCTTCCTGATCGTCACCTCCGGGGTGGTGGGCGTAGCCGCCGCCGCCAACGAGCGGGAGCGGCGCGCCCTGGCCGCGAGCAGGGCCGTGCTCCAGCAGTACCGCGACCGCATCCGGGCGGCCCAGTACGTGGACGATCTCATCCGGCCAAAGCGCCTTCCCGTTGCCCCTGGCCTCGACATCGGGTTCCAATACCGGCCGGCAGCTTCCGCCTTCTCCGGCGACTACTACGCGCTGATCCCGTTGGGGGAACGCCGCTGGGGCCTCTGCATTGCGGACCTGTCCGGCAAGTTCAGCGAGCGGATCGGCTATCTCTCGACCTTCGCGACCACCCTGCGGCTGGGCGCGCGCCGCGAGCAGTCCCCAGCCCGGGTCCTCACGGAGGTCAACCGTGAGGTCGCGGCCGCCGCCGCCGACAATGTCGAGCTGGAGACCTTCATAAGCATGGCCTACGTCGTGATTGACCTGGACGGGGCCACCCTCTCCTACGCCAACGCGGGACACGAGCCACCCGTGCTCCTCCGAACTGGGGGCGGCCCTCCGCTCTCGCTCATGCGCGCAGGCCTGGTGCTCGGCGTGCAACCGGAGGTGACCTATCAGGAGGAGAGGCTGCCGCTCAGCCCGGGCGATACGCTTGTGCTCTTCTCGGATGGCATGACAGAAGTGACGGATAGCCAGGGAACCTTCCTGGGCCGCGAGGGTTTCCTGGCGCAGGTCATGCGCCATGTCGGGGCCCCCAGCGCCCAAGACATGGCCGGGCGGATCTTCCAGTCGGCAAACGAGTACGGCGAGGGAGGTCAACGGCGAGATGACATGACCCTGCTGGTCGCGCGCGTCGTGGCCACCGACCTGGGAAGTGCGCGGGGCGAGCCGGACTGAGGTCGGACTGCACCGCCTGCCGCGGGTCACCGTGGCCCAAGAGCCCGTTCGGCAGGAGCCTGCCTCCTGCCTTACCTCACCCCAGCATCTCCACGCGGAACCACTTCTCGGCCGCCTTCCACATCACGCCTTCGCAATAGCTCACCCCCTGGGCGCGGTTCCAGTAGCGGGCCTCGATCTTGTCCGAGACCGCCTTGGCGAGACAGTCCTTGAACATCAGCGCGGCCCCGTAGGTCTCCTCCGCGTGCCAGTTGTCCCCGCCCCAGAGCAGCGTGTCGGCCCGGTAAGCGACCTCGGCGTACTCGTGGAAGAACCGCACTGCTGCCCAGGGGGAGATGATCGGCAGCCAGCAGGTGTCAACCAGGAGGTTGTGCCGCTCCGAGGCCATCGCCAGCACCTCGTCCATCCACGGGTAGCCCGCGTGGAAGAGCGCGAAGATCGTCTTCGGGTTGTTGTCCAGCAGCCACATCAGCCGCGCGGGATGGGAGGTGGCCTGACGCGCCAGCCCCGCGTGGATCTGGAACACGAGGCCGTACTGCGCGGCCTTCTGGGCCAGCAGGTTCAGGATGAAGTCGCCGAACTTCCTCTGCTCCTCCGGGTCCTTGGTGCCGGTGTCGAAGATCTGCTCGGCCTCCCGGTGGCTCACCGGACCCACCGCGATGTCGCGCTCGTAAGCCAGCGCCGACTTGATCGCCACCGCGCCCCTTCGCTTGTGCTCGCTCACCCATAGGTCCACCCAGCCCAGGTAGTCATCGAAGCTCGAAATGTTGCGCCCGAACTTCGCGGCGTAGGCGAACGGGCTGCAGCCGTTGTGGTCCACGGCCGCCCGGTCGTAGCCATGCACGAGCATATGGGAGCGCAGCGCGAGATGGAAGCTCGGCTCATTGTGCCGATAGCCAGGGTCGGGCAGGGGATCAACGATGGTCTGGCGGACGCCGGCTTCGCGCAGCACGTGCAGCCCCCACAACGGGTTACGGTAGGCGGCCGCCACCTTCTCCGCCAGCAGTTCCAGCGCCGGCTCCGACGCCTCGTGTGCGCCGACCTGGTAGAGATCGCTCAGCCCCCGCAGGAGCGAGACGGTGTACGAGTTGTACCGCTTCGGCTCCAGCCACGAGGAGAGCGAACTCGGGCTGGGCCTCAGCGGACGATCGTGCGCCAGCCAGGCCACATAGGACTCCGCGAACAGTGTGTAGAGCGTGGTCTTCGGCGAGTTCCACTCCGGCCCGTAGTGCTCGTGGGTGTCAATGATAGGGATGTCCTCGAGCTGCTTGCGCAGTGCGATGAACTCGGTCCCTGTGAACATGACTCACCACTCCCGGGGGCGAATGCTCCGTTGGGCAGGAGCTTGCTCCTGCCCATGGCATCCGCAGGCCTACTTGCCCAGCGCCTTCACAAACCGCTTGGCCATCTCCGTCGGCCGCGTGATGGCGGTCCCAACCACCACGGCCCATGCACCCAGGTCGAGCGCACACCGCGCCTCCGCGGGGGTCGCGATCCCGCCCTCTGCGATCACCGGCGCCGCGACCGCGCGGATGATCGCCTCGAGCAGGCCCCAGTCCGGCCCTTCGCCGCGCGGCGCGTAGGAGGTGTAGCCGCTCAGGGTCGTGGCGACAATATCCGCGCCCGCCTCCTCCGCCGCGATCGCCTCGGCCACCGTGGCGATGTCGGCCATCACTGGGAGCCTCAACTCGTCCTTGATGCGGCCCACGAGCCCCGCCATCGTGACGCCGCCGGGCCGCGGGCGCGGGGTGCAGTCCAGAGCGATGATACTCGCCCCGGCCTCAGCGATACGCGCGGCGTCCTCGAAGCGAGGGGTGATGTAGACCTCGTATCCCTCGAGGTAGACCTTGTCTATCCCGATGATCGGGAGGCTGCACATCTGCCTGATCGCGGCTATGTCGGGCCACTTCGCCCGAACCCCCACCGCGCCGCCGAGCTCCGCCGCCCGCGCGAAGCGCGCCATCAGACCAGGCTCATAGAACGGGCTTCCCTCCTCCGCCTGGCAGGAGACGATCAGCCCGCTCTTCATCCTTCGGATCACGTCGCCCTGCATTCTGCGCCCTCGCTCGTTCCTTCTGTCAGCACCGCTTGCGCCGCGTTCGCTACTTCGCACCGACCACGGCCGAGGCCGCCTCCAGATTCGCGAGCACCCGCTTCGTCACGCGTACCCCGGCGAGCTTCAGAGCCAGCAGTACCGACGCCATCACGGGTGCGAACCGCGGCCCGGCGAAGACGGCCTTCGGCACGTGGCGCCGGACTTCCCTGCGAAAGCTGCGCCTGACCTGCGGCGAACCTCGGAACACGCCGCCCACCATCCCCACCACCACTCGCCCTCGGCCCATGCCCAATCGCCTCGCCACCACCGCGGCCGCCAGACCCAGCTCGCGGCCGGCCTCGGCCAGGATGCGCCGCGCGGCACGATCGCCGGCTGCGGCCGCCGCCGGCACCACGGCCGCCAGCGCGGCCATCTCGGCCCGGGAGAGCCGGCCTGAGTAGATGAGACTGTGCAGCCTCCAGAGGTCCTTCGCGCCGGCCGCCCTCAACAGGGGCCGGGTGAGCGCTGTCGGCTCCCCGCGGCCGTCATGGGCGCGGCAAGCCGCGGCGATCGCCTGGCGGGCGATCCAGAACCCGCTCCCCTCATCTCCGAGCAGGTAACCCCACCCGCTGACCGTGGCCGTGCGACCGCGCGCATCCCTGCCATAGGCGATGGTCCCCGTGCCAGCGATAACTACCACCCCGGGCCTGCCTCCGGTCACACAGGTGAGCGCGGTGACGGCGTCGTGCTCCAGGCGGAACCGCTTCGTTGGCACGCATCGCTCGATCGCCCTCTCGGTGCGGGCATCGCCGCCGGTCATACCGAAGAAGGCGGCGGCGAACGGAGCCCTCCTGAGGCCGGCCGCCCGCCAGGCCTGGGAGATGCAGCCTCGCACCGCGCGCTGCGCCCGCGCCACTCCGCCCGGCTCCCAGACATGGTTCGCAGGGCCGGCCCGCCCGAGGCCGACGAGCCGCCCGCTCAGGTCGCAGATCGCCGCGGTGGTGGCCGTCTGCCCCCCGTCTACACCGAGCACGTAGTCGGCCATCGCCTGCTCCGCGGGCCTCCTTCGCCGCAGGGCGATGGCCTCCTGGCTCGCCTCGCCTGTCACCTCCGGCAGGCCGCGAGCGGCAGACATGTTGCGCTTGACGGCAGGGCGCCGGAAGTATACTATGTTGCCGGTTACCGGTGTTCCATCAGTAGGCAGGGGGAATACTATGGTGGTCCGGTCCGGTGGCAATGTGGCGAGACCTGCCGGAAGGCGCGCATCTCTGCGCGCCTTCTTTCTTTGGCCGGCGGCACCGGGCCAGACTACGCGCTAGCGGGCGACGAAGGGCCCCCTGGAGCGCGAGGGAAAGGAGGTGTGGAGCGGAGGAAGCGTGTGATCGAGCTGTCATGGCCGAGTTTCATCTATAGGTAATAGGAGGGCATGACTGTGATGTCACGACGAAGAGGCTTTACCCTGATCGAGTTGCTGGTAGTGATCGCGATCATCGCGATCCTGGCGGCGATGCTCTTCCCGGTGTTCGCCCGGGCACGTGAGTCGGCGCGCAAGATTCAGTGCCTGTCCAACGTGAAGAACATCGCCATGGCCTTCCAGATGTACCTGACCGACTACGACCGCTTCAACCCCTCCGAGCACCGGGCCGAGGTCATTGATGCCTTCAACGGCGGCGGCCCCAACCTCGGGAGCTGTGGATGCGGAGGCGGCAGACAGTGCTGCACCGACCGCATCGCCGAGGCGAATCCCTATCTGAAGGTCCCCGTGATCCTGGACGAGTACATCAAGAACCGGGATGTCTGGAGGTGCGCGAGCGCGTACGCCTCCAGCACGTTCGAGATCATGAACACGTACCTGAACAGCAAGGGAACCGATGACTGGTTCCTGCGGTACCAGGAGAGTCAGAGCAGCTGCCCCGCCTTCAAGTCCTGCCACGAGCCCTTCCCTTCGGGATGGGGCGGCGCCGTCACCGACAGCGTAACCAACCAGGTGTGGTGCACTCCCGATCCCGGGCCCGGCGTCTTCGAGATGGAGATCGGGGTCAACGGCAGTAGCTATGACCGCAAGACCGGCGAGATCAACGATCCTGCCAGGTATGTGGTTTGTGGCGACGGTGGGATCAACCACGTCACCGCGATGGACGAGACTCCCCAGCTCGCCTACCCCGACATGTGTCGGATCGGTCGGGTAGGGTGCGCGGACCCGCACTCTTCTTGCGGCGCGGACTGGACGAACTGCTCATGGGCCAGGGACTGTGGCCCCAACAAGAACGACCCAGCCAACCAGAGATCTTGGGCGACGGATGCGAACTTCCGCAAGACGCATGGTCACACCCGTCATCTTGGGGGCAGCAACATCGGCTTCGCCGACGGTCACGCCTCCTGGATGGCGTCCGAGGCCATCTACTTCGCCGGAGAGCCCAGCTGGAGAGGCATCGGCAGCGGCCAGCTTGAGGGTATCACCACCTGCGTCTACCCGTACTGGGACCCCTAGCGCGGTAACAGGTGGCTGCCGCGAAGCCGTACGATACCAGGGCTAGCCCTTGGCTGCCCCACGAATGGGGAAGAACCGCCAGTCGGTCTGGCGGTTCTTCCCCATTCTCTATGCCGCGGAGTCCGCTCGCATTCCCCCATTACCTCTCGCGGCGAAATGCGGTAGAATAGCGCACCCTTCGTCGTTGGCAGGGAACGCGTGAACCGATCTGACAGGCTGTTTGTGTTCTTGCTTCTGGTGGCGCTGGCCGCGGCGATCTTCCTCGCAGTCGGGCGAGCGCGCATCGAGCGCGGCAACCGCACGGTCGAAATCATCGTGGATGCCGACGACGTGCGGCAGTTGGCCACCGCGGCCGGCCTGCCGATCAGCCGGGTGCTCTCTCAGCTCCGCGGTGCCGGGGCGAGCGCGCTCGCGGTGAGAGAGGTAACGGTGGAGGAGCTGATCGCGCGCGGCGATCTCCTCCCGGTGGCCGTGCCCGGCGGCACCAGTCTCGTTTGCCCCGATCCGGAGTTGCTCACCCCGATCGCGGCCGGGATCCAGGCGAAGCTTCCCCGCGCGCTGGTGGGGCTGATGCGGCCACCCTCCCCGGCGATGGCCATTCCGGGCATGACTCTGGACCAGCTCGCGCCAGTCCCGGTCTTCCTCCGGCCCGACGACCTGCGGGAGGCGAGAGCGGCTGGCCTGCGGGTGGTGGGCCGGTTGATGAACTTCGCGGCGGCCTCTCCGCAGGCGATCGAGGCCTCCGCGGCCGCCGCGAAGGCGGCCGGCGCCCGCCTGATCGTCTTCCGGGAGGACCAGGTGCTTGGCTTCCAGGAGCTGGTCGGGCAGACCGCAGACGCCTTCGCTCGCCACGACCTACTCTATGGATACGTGGAGATGACTGCCCAAAAGGGCGACGATGCGCTCGCCAGACGCCTGGTGGACCGGCTGGTGCGCGTGCACAGCATCACCGATGCCGACATGCAGACCATCGCGGCCGGCAGCGCGGTGGCACGGTTCGAGAGAGCGGTGGTCGAGCGCAACGTGCGTGCGTGCTATGTGCGCTCGCTCCTGAGGCCTCAGCCCGATCCGATGACCGCCAACACGCGACTCGTGGCGGATGTGGCCGGCGCGCTCCGCGCGCGGGGCTTTCGCATCGGGCCGCCGGCGGCGTTCGCGGCGCCCGAGGGCTGGCCGCCGAGATGGGCGCGGGCGCTCGTGCTGCTGGCCCTTCCCGCGGCCTTCATGCTTCTGCTCCTGCGGCTCGTCCCATTGCGGGAGGGCTGGGCCTGGGCCGTTTTCGTGCTGCTCCTCATGCTGGGAGCGGCGGTCGGGCTCAGGCGCCCCACGCTGCTCGCCCCGCTCGGTGGCCTGGCCGCGGCTTGCCTCTTCCCCGCCCTCGCGGTGGTCTGGGCGATACAGTGGTCGCGGCGACTTGAGATCGGCCTGTCCACGGGCAGGCTGCTGGGTCGCGCGCTGGTTGCCCTGCTGGTCGCCTCTGCCGCAACCCTGGTGGGAGCCATGGTGGTCGTCGGCCTCTTCTCCCCTGTGGGCTACCTGTCCGGCGTGGGCCGTTTCGTCGGGGTGAAGCTGTCCTATATCGCGCCGCTCGTCATCATCCTCGCGGTCGTGATCTGCGACCTTCCGGGGAGAGCCGAGCCCCTGGGCCAATGGTGGACGCGGGCCCGCCTCCAGGCCGCGCGCTTCTTCGGGCAGCCGGTCACGATGGTTGTGGCGGCGATGCTGCTGGTCGCGCTGGGCGCGCTCGCGTTTGCCGTCAGCCGGAGCGGCAACCAGCCCGCGGTCGCTCCCACCGGCCTGGAGCTGAAGCTGCGCAATCTCCTGGAATCGTGGCTGGTGGTCCGCCCCCGCACCAAGGAGTTCCTGCTCGGGCATCCCGCACTGATGCTGGCCGTTGCCCTCTCTCTCCGCGGCCGCCGCGCCTGGCTCCCGCTGGTCGCGGTCCTCGCGGGCGTCGGGCAGGTCTCTCTCCTCAACACCTTCTGCCACTTCCACACTCCGCTCTACGTCAGCCTGATCAGGACCGCCCACGGCATCTGGATCGGCGCGCTCGTCGGCGTGGTCGCGGTTCTCGTCTGGCAAGCGGTGGCCGATCGCCGGCCCCGCGCGGCCGGCCCATGACCCGGCCCGTCCGGGCGCTGGTCTCCGGCTACTATGGCTTCGGGAACGCGGGCGACGAGGCCATCCTTGCCGGGCTGGTCGAGGGCTTTCGGCAGCTCGCACCGGAGGCTAGGCTGATGGTCCTCTCGCGCGACCCCGCGGCGACCATCGCCGAGCACGGGGTGGCCGCGGTGGGCCGGGACCTGAGCGGCCTGCCGGCGAAGCTGCGAAACTGCGACCTGCTGATCAGCGGGGGAGGGGGGCTGCTTCAGGACGCGACCAGTTGGCGCTCTCCTCTCTACTACCTTGCGGTTCTGCGGATGGCTCGCCGCGCCGGCCTGCCGACCGCCTGCATCGGGCATGGCATCGGTCCTCTGCGCAGGTGGTGGGTGCGCCGGCTGACGCGGCGCGCGCTGTCTCACGTAGACGTCCTCACCCTCCGCGACAGCGTGTCCCTGGAGGCCGTCCGCTCTCTCGGGATCGCCCACCAAGCGGAGGTCACGGCCGATCTCGCGTTTGTGCTGCCCGCCCCGACCACTGCCGACACAGAAGGAGCCTGGCGGAAGTCGGGGCTGGCTCCCGCCGCGCGGCCTGCCATCGGCATCGCGCTGCGCCGCCCGACTGGCCCCGCTCACTCCGACCTTGCGGCGCGGCTGGCGGCTAGCGTCGGCGCTGCTTGTCAACAGCTCGGCCTCCGCCCTGTGCTCGTGCCGATGCAGCACCCGCGAGATGTCGAGTTCGCCAGCGACGTAGCGTCGGCAATGCGGACCTCTGCTGAGATCATGCGTGCACATCTCACCGCGCGCGAGCTGCTTGCTCTGATCGCCAGCTTCGACCTGGTCGTGGCGATGCGGCTGCACGCGCTCATCTTCGCGGCCATCTGCGGCCGCCCGATCGTGGCCATATCCTATGACCCCAAGGTGGACGGGCTGATGGCCGAGCTGGGCCTGGAGGCCGCAACCGCGGTGGAGGAGCTTGACCCGGAAGCTCTGGTGCGAGGCATCACCGCGGCCTGGGAGAGACGCGCAGAGGTCGGCGCGACCCTCTCTGCGCGCGCCGCCTCTCTCCGCGCGCGAGCGCGTCGCAATGTCGAGCTGGTCCTACCGCTTATCGGGGGTTAGCTGGTGCTGAGCGGACGGCGAAATCGAGCCTCGGCGATAGCGTGCCTTCTCTATGTGCTCGCGACGGCCCTCGCCAGCGCACAGACCGCCACGCCGCCGCTGCACGAGATCATGCGTCTGCGCATCGTCAACGACGCCAATGGTGAGATCGCCTCCAGCCGCGACCGCGGTCTGAGCTGGCAGCCGGTCGGTCGCGTGCTTCGTTACACCACTCAGGTGAACGCGGAGGGCTATACCGCCAGCAAGTGGGCGGCCGCCGGGACCATCGCGGCGACCGCCGTGAACGCGATCCATATCAACGTAGGCTACAATGAGGCGGAAGACCGCGGCATCGTCTTCTCTCTGCTCCCGCGTGACTTCCTCACCGCTCCCGCCGGATACAGCTCCTTCCTCAGCCCCGACTCCTCGATCTACACGGATATGCGCGCGGGACAAGGAATCTTCGGCGGCGGAGGCGCGCCTCTGGTCGGCAATGCCGTCTGCCGCGAGACGCCAGAAGGGCTGGTTCCGCTGCCGGCGGGCTACATTCCCGGGCGCGGCGATGTGCTAGTCATTCTGGTGGCGCGGCCCGCTCGCTACCCGATCTCGGCCGAGTTCGAGAACCGGGCGGGAGGGGCGGTGACACTGCTCTACGGGGACGGCTCTCGAGAACTGCTGGGATGGGTGGTAAGACCCGTGGGCGGTGTCGGTCGCTTCCTGGGCGGCGTCTACAGTGGCATCGGGAGAATCCGTGCCAACCATACCGGGGTGGTGGACATCTCGGTCTCGCCGGTCGGTCAGCTAGGCGGCTTCCAGATCATCCCCTTCGGCCACGCCCTCAGCCCGGAGATGGGGAACGCCTGGCGCCTGACGCAGTGGATGATCGTCGGCCCGCTCCACGATGATCCCCGGCTCTGGGACGGCCTCTCCCCGCTCTTCTGCCAGTACCTCCGGCCCGACTACCTGGCAGATGACCTCGCCGCGGACGACTGGCGGAACCGGCTGCTCTCCCGCTTCCTGGTCGAGGCCGATGTGGGTGGTGGGTGGAGGCCGTTCCCCGCGCTCCGGCTGTCGGCCGACCCCAATGCGCCGCTGCCGGCCTGGGCCGGAGAAGCGCTGGTGGGTATCAAACGGCTGCGCATTCTGTTCCCCCTCGCGGAGCGACCACGAGTGGAGTTCCTCGAGACCAAGTGAGAGGGGCGGCGCCTTGGGGAGGGCGCCGCCCCTTCGGATCGGCGTAAGCACGCATAACTGCTAGGCCCGGCGGAGACGCTCGTGAGGGCGCGAGCATCCCACAGCCGGGCCAAAAAGGAGGGAAGGCCTCCTTGCGAAGGCCTTCCCCGACCTCCTAGCCCGAGGGTCGCTGGCAGCGGCCCCGGCTATCGAGCTTCACCGACGAAGCTCGATATTGTCAAAGCGGCCGCCAGCCATGTGAGCAGACGGCCCGCGTACACTTAGCTCGTCGTGCCAACCGCGGCCAGCTCCGATCCGGCCCCGAAGGATTGCGACTCGTCACCAGCCAGCGGTTCGGTCGGCGCGATAGGGAGCCGGACGCGAACCTTCGTCCGGGAGTCCGAATCCGCCTCGACCGCGATCGTCCCGCCTTGCGCGCGCACGATCCGCGCGGCCGCGGCCAGCCCCAGGCTAGCCTCGAGCTGGTTCGGATGCGGGACCCCCAGAGCTTCGAGCCCCTCTTGCGGCTCCACTGTCTCGGGCTCGCGGGCCGAGCCCTCGACGACCACCTCGGCCCAATCATCTTCCGTCAGCGAAGTGCGGATCGAAAGCCGGCCGCCCACGGGCATTGCGTGGAGCTGGGTCACGAAAAGGTTCAGGAAGGCTTGCTGCACCTGCGAGGCGTTGGCGCTCACATCCGCCAGCCCCGCATAGGATTCCTCGATCTCGATGCGCGAGGCGCGGTACTCGGGTCGGACCACATCGAGAGTGGCGTGGAGAGTTCTGTTGAGATCCACCGCCTCGCCCTTGGCGCCTCCCGCCCGGCGCGCCAGTGCCAGCAGCCTGGTCAGCGTCTCCGCCACCTGGGCCGCCTGACGACGGACCGCGCTCACCTCTTCGCGGAGCAGGTTGTCGCTCCAATCCCGCTGCGTCAGCAGCCGATCCGCGCGCGCCATCACGGCGGCTACGGGGCCATTGATCACGTAGGCCACTCCCCCCGAGAGCACGCCCAGCCCGGCCAGCTTCTCTGCCTCCGTTAGCTGGGACTTAGCATTGTGGAGGTCGTCGAGCAGCTTCCCCAGTCGGTCGAGCTGCTTCTGGTTCTCCGCGTAGAGGTGAGCCTTCTCCAGCGCGATCGAGGCCTGGCTGGCGAAAGAGTCGAGGACATCGAGCACATGGTGCGGGAAGGCCGACCGCGGCCTCACCCGGCCCACGAGCAGCGCGCCCACCACCTTCTTGGCAGTGACCAAGGGCTCGGCGGCGAGAGAAACCAGGTCCTCCCACGGCACGTCCGGCCGGTCGAGCTCCTCGGGCGGCGCCTCTGGCGACAGGCAGACTGGCTGCCCTTTGCTGATGACGCCCGCAGCCACCCGCTCGGCGAGTTCGATCTGGAGGCCGCGGTCGTGGATGGCGGCGAGGCGCAAGTGCCGCGCCCCACCCTCGGCCAGAATCACAGCCGCGCAATCCGCCTCAGTCACCTCCGCCGCGGTGCGCGCGATCAGCTCCAGCAGGCGCGGCAGGTTGAAGTTGGTGATCAGGCTGTGGCTGAGCTGGGACCAGGTGGCCAATTGCTGGTTCCGATGCTTGAGCGTCCGCGCCACCCCCTCCAGGGCGCGCACCAGCTCCCGGTTCTCCCTGCGCACAGAGACCAGCTTCTCGTAGAAGTAGGCGCTGATCAACCAGACGATGATCAGGAGCGCCCCGGACAGTCCGTAGTTCCTGAACAGCCCCAGCACCTGCCCGGTCCATCCCGGACCGGCGCCCTCCTGCGGCCCAGTGCTCGTGTCCAGCAGGAGCAGGCTGATCGCCAGCAGCACGAACAGCCCAAGCGCCAGGAACCAGAGCCGCTGCTCGGTCCGCTGGATACGGCTAAGCCTCTCCAGGCTTTCCTCCGGCGGCATCGCCGCCCTCACGTCTCCCGCACTGGTTTCCATTCCGTGTGTTCCCCCAGAGCGCACCTTGCCGGCGCGCTCGAAGCAGTCACCCCTGACTCGTAGGCTGCGCGGGTTGCGCGAGCGCATTCCCGGCGGGAATGCGCGGTGGTTGCTGCGTAGCCCCGCGCGATGTGTTCGCCCGTCGAGGCAGGCGCCCATAGCAAGAAACCATCCACCGGCTCGACCCGGGGATGGTTCTCAAGTGTTCTCGGCCGGTCAGCGAGACCGCCTTCGTTGCGGCCTCGCCTGGGTCCACGTGACTCGTTGGCGTCCGGTGCAGGGCTGCTCTATAGCCCCGCAGCACGCGCCCGGTCCATCCCGGACCGGCGCCCACTTGGGTATCATTCCACAGTCCGAGCGCTTCTGGGTGCCCCCCGCGTGCCGCCCTTGTGAGCCCGCGCGCGCAATCCGTCGCGGACGCTGGCGGTTTGTGGAATAAGCCACCGGAGCCGCCTGGCCGGCGCCGCGAGGCACTCCGCCATAGCGCGTGCGGAGCAGGCCACAGGGGAGCAAGTTCAGCCGGCCCCGCGCTCTCGGAGGTGAAGTCGGCGGCATTCCCCGCGTTCTGCCGAGTGTCCGAAGTAGGGCAGGTTTCCAACCTGCCGCCTGACAGAAGCGCGGCGGAACGCAGACGGGGCCGGCCGCAAGGGGCCCAGGGGATCACGCCTACGTCGCGTCCATACGCGCAGGCAGTCAGGGAGGGAGACCGTGGACGAGCTTCGCATAGTCGTAGCCGACGACGAAGACGCGATCCGCACCGCGCTGGTGGAGCTGCTGGGGGCACTGGGACATCAGGTCGTAGGCGCCGCGCGGGACGGCAAGGAGGCCCTCGCCCTGGTGCGGTCCACGTCGCCGGACCTGGTTCTACTCGACATCCTCATGCCCGGCCTCGACGGCATGGAGGCGGCGCGCGCGATCAGCGCCGAGCAGCTTATTCCCATCGTCATTGTCACCGGCCACGGCGACCAGGAGTTGATCGAGGAAGCAGCCGAGGTGGGGGTCTTCAGCTACCTGCTCAAACCCATCACCCAGGAGCGGCTCTCGGCCGCCATCGCCACCGCCCGCGCCCGGTTCGCCGATGTCCAGCTCCTTCGCACAGAGGTGGGCGACCTCAAGGGCGCGCTGGAGGCCCGGAAGCTGGTCGAGCGAGCCAAGGGCATCCTCATGCGCGACATGGGAGTCGGCGAGCAGGAGGCCTATCGCTGGCTCAAGCGCACCAGCAGCCACCACAACCGGAAGCTGGCCGAAGTCGCCCGGCGCCTGGTCGCGCTGGACCAGCGCCCCGCGCGCTGAGCTGTCTTGTAGGGCGGGCGTTCCCACGCCCGCCGGCCGCTCCTCTCCCTGGCGCTCAGGCGGGGTTCGGTGACCCCGCCCTACAGCGAGAGCTGCGCTGCCGGTGGTTGCCATGCATAGCGCGATGCCCCTGCCCCCACCCCCAAATCTTGATTGACCAAACCGCCCCGCGGTAGTACCATATGCTATCCTTAGGCGTCAGGGAGTGGCGGACGCTGAGAGGTCGCGTCGAGGCGGTTGGAAAGCTAAGGTCAGGGACCGGTGGGCTTGTGGCTCGCCCGCCGGCCGCTTCGCCGTATTCCCCTCTCTCTATCGGGTACGCCTGCCGCGTCTCCCATTCCGCCCGGAGGCCGCGAGGCCCCGGAAAGGAGGTGCCTGCGGCGGATCCATAGCACCTTGCAGACCGGCGGCTGCAACTTGTCTCTGGCCGATCGTCCTGGCTGAGTACCTAATCCTGCTGAGGAGGCCTGAGTAGTAATGGTTACGCGACGACGGAAGGGTTTTACCCTCATTGAGCTGCTCGTGGTGATCGCGATCATCGCGATCCTGGCTGCGATGCTGTTCCCGGTGTTCGCAAGAGCGAGGGAGTCGGCACGCAAGATTCAGTGCCTGTCCAACGTCAAGAACATCGCCATGGCCGTACAGATGTACCTCACGGACTATGACCGTTTCCCTCCCCTGGAGCACCGGTCGGAGGTCACCTCCTACGTTGACGACGCCTACAGCAGCAGTGACTGCGTGATAGCGACCTGGGCCAACCCCTACCTGCGGTGGGCCGTGGTCCTGGACGAGTACATCAAGAACCGCGACGTGTGGCGGTGCCCGAACGGTCGTTTCGTCGCCTACTTCGGCGTCAACCCCTGCTATGGCGACTGGTTCGCGGGCTTCCAGGCGCACCCGGAGTTCACGGGTTGCACGATCTCCTGCAACCCGGTCTTCCCCAGGGGCTGGGGCGGGACCGTGACGGACAGCTTCACACAGGTGGCGTGCGCCGGTGAGGTCACCGGAGGCTTCTCCGAGACGATCGGTTACCCCCGCGATGCCCCGGAGAAGAAGACTGGCCAGATCAATGACCCGGCCAAGTTCGTGGTGTGCGCCGATGCCGGGTACAACATTGACTTCTACCGGACTTCTCGTATCGCCTATCCCGATAGGTACGGCGTCGAGAAGGCCCTCTGCCGGTACCCGATAGGCGACTGGGTGAACTGCGACCAGTCAGTGGATTGCGCCGCTGACAACCCCAAGTTCCAGACCGACGCGGACTACCGTCAGAAGCACTCCTGGCCCCGCCATCTGGGGGGCAGCAACATCGGCTTCGCCGATGGGCACGCCTCCTGGATGCAGTCCGAGAAGATCCTCTTCAGCGGCGAGCCCATGTCGGACTACGTGAAGCCGGCCGAGGTGTTGCTCGAGGGCGTTTACGTCTGCGGCTTCGGGCCCGCCCCGTAGCTACTCCCCCTCGGCTCACGCTGAGAGGTGGTTGAAGAAGCGGAGTCCGTCAGCCGACGGACTCCGCTTTCCCCTTGCGGCGAGGCCGATTCACCGTTGACGAGACGGGCCAGTGGTAGTAGAATGGCGCATCCTTAGTATCAGGGAGTGGCGGGCCCTGAGAGCCTATCGGGGGGCGGTTGAGGCGCTGCTGCAAATGGCCGGGCCGGTTGCGGCGCGGCCACATGAGGGGTTTCGTCGCGTTTTCTGTCTCGCTCACGTCGGTTTCTCCCGTCCTTCATCCATTCCGTCATGCTCTTCACAGGGTGTCAGGCCTTGGGAAGGAGGTGGACTCGGCACGTCTGGTCGCACCTACTGAGCTTCGCGCAAGGAGGCGACAGGGCGAAGCTGGGGGACTAGCTGTGAGGCAGTGATTTCGTCAGGAGGTCTGAGAAGGCTATGTACAGGCTACGACACAAGGGATTCACGCTGATCGAGCTGTTGGTAGTGATCGCGATCATCGCGATCCTGGCTGCGATGCTGTTCCCCGTGTTCGCCAGAGCGCGGGAGTCGGCACGCAAGATTCAGTGCCTCTCGAACGTCAAGAACATCGCCATGGCGTACCAGATGTACTTGACGGACTACGACCGGCTGATGCCGATGGAGCACGACCAGAGGGTCATGGCCCTCTTCGAGGGCTGCTCCTCGTCTACGGTAAGCAACTCTCGTCGCGCCACCGACAGCAACCCTTACCTCAAGATTCCGGTGATCCTGGACGAGTACATCAAGAACCGGGATGTGTGGCGATGCCCGAGTGCGATTGACTCAGGCAGCGGCTGGAGCATCAACGGCGATCTGGGAAGCAAGAGTTGGATCACGCGTCTCGAAGAAGTCTACGGTGGGGACCCCTGGTCGGCCTGCCCATTCGTCGCCTGCAATCCGCCGTACCCGCCGGGATGGGGAGGCACGCTCACCGACGGGATCGCTGTATTTGGGAGCGACCACTGCCGGCTCGGCCGGGGAGGCGTCGGCGGGGACAGCTACTTTGCCCCCAGCATCGCCCCGAACGCGATGCGGGAGGTCAAGACCGGGCAGATGGATGACCCCTCCTGGTTCTTCGTCGTCGGGGAGGGCAACTACCCGATCACGGACCCAGAGACCCTGGCCTACCCTTACACCGGTCGGCTCTGCGGGGCCAACCCGGGGGCGCTCGCGTGCTGCGGCGGGAACACGGTGGACTGGGTCAACTGCTCCTTCAGTCAGGAGTGCGGCGCCGGCCAATTCGAGAACTTCTCGGACCCTAACACCAGGAAGAAGTACTGCAAGGTGCCCCACATGGGCGGCGTCAACATCGGCTTCGCGGACGGCCATGCCTCGTGGTTCCCCTCTGAGGTGGTCCTGAGCAAGTCGCCCGACGACCCCGCCCGCGCCGGTATCATGATCCCCGGTCAGTATGAGGCCCGTCAGAAGCGGCAGGGCCTGATCGAGGGCTTCCAGCACGGGATCTGCCTGTTCTGGGGCGACTTCGGCGCGCCACCCCTGCCGTAGCTCGCCGCTCAGCGTTCGGAGCGTCGTTCCGGCTCACGGCTTACGTCGCACGTAGCGGAGTCCGCCCTCGGGCGGACTCCGCGCTTTCTGGCCGGGAGGCGGGCTGGGACCTGCCTCAGGCGGGTTGAAAACCTGCCCTACTTCCGGGTGCGAGCGGCCCGGCCGCGCTGGCGATACTGGGCCGGGGTGCAGGCATAGCGCCGGACGAAGTGCCGATGCAGATGGCTATCATCCGCGAAGCCGGCCTCGCCCGCGATGGAGGCCAGCGAACGGTCGGTGTTCAGCATCTGATGGACGGCGTACGAGAGACGGGCCCGCAGGCAGAAGGCGGCGAAGCTCACCCCCATCACCCGGCGGAACCAGCCCTGGAAACGAGACGGACTCAGGCTGCACGCGGCCGCGGCCTCGCCCACCTGCACTCTGCGCCAGGGCAGGGAGTGGACCAGGTTGACGGCCGGCATGACCCGCGCCAGGGTGCTGACACGCACGTGCCCCGGTGTTTCCGACAGCCGCGAGAGATCCCAGTCCCGGGTCAGCTCCAGCAGCAGCCGCAGCAGCTCCAGGCGCACCGCGCTCTCCCAGGCGGGGCGGGCCTCCTGGATCTCGCTCCGCAGGACCTGCCCGATCCCCAGTACCCGCCTGCGCACCTCCCGAGAGCTGGCACGGGGCCGCTGCGCCGGCGGGACCGCGAACAGGGTCAGCCACGGGACCTCGCCCAGCAGCTCCTCGCCGATGAACTCGGGCTGGAACAGCATCACCACGTTCGTGGTCCCGGCCGGCTTCGCGAAGCCGTGAGGCTCCTGCAACCCGCACAGCCACACCTCCCCCGGCCCGCAATCGAGGTGCCAGTCGTTGAACTCCACGTGCTCCTCACCGCTGAGCACCAGCCCGACCTCAATCTCGGGGTGGTCGTGGATGTCCAGCGGCAGCGGTCGCCGGTTGAAAGCGACCTCCGCGTAGAGCCCGCTCTCCCCGGCCACACGCTGCCCATGCCTGGGGGATGTGAATGAGTAGTGAGCCACTGCGCCTCTCGGGGCCACCAAACGAGGCGACACGATCCTACAGGAAACTGTCAGGTTTGTACAGGTCTGAACGTCGCCGTCGTGATATCATGCTCTGATGGCGTGGGACGACGAGGGCGTGCCTAGCGGCTCATGCAGTCCCGCGCGCCAGGAAGGGAGGTGAGGCAGGCCCACCTCAATCGGTTTCTGGTGCGTTTCAGTCGTGACGAGGACATACTTCAGGAGGCGAAACGTGACCGCACGACGTAGAGGTTTCACGCTGATCGAGTTGCTGGTCGTGATCGCGATCATTGCGATCCTGGCTGCGATGCTCTTCCCCGTGTTCGCGCGAGCGCGGGAATCGGCCCGCAAGATCCAGTGCCTTTCTAACGTCAAGAACGTTGCCATGGCAATGCAGATGTACATCACGGACTACGACAGGTTCCCGCCGCGGGAGCATCCCTCCGCGGACGAGGACGCGTTCTTCCAGACCATCCCCGGACAGAGCAGCAGTGCCACACATTGCAGCACCAGCCGGATGACCGCGGCCAACCCCTATCTGCGCTGGCAGGTCATCCTGGACGAGTACATCAAGAACCGCGACATCTACCGCTGCCCCAGCGCCAAGTACAGCTCCATTGGCCCCTATTGGATCGTGCCCGACTACGGCATGATCTGGTGGAAGTACCTCGAGCAGCAGGTCGGCAACTGGGGGAAGGCCACTAACTTCAATGACGGCCCGTGCTGGGGGGCCTGGCCGTCCGGGTGGGGAGGCACTGTCACCGACTCGATGGTGCAGCAGATGTCGGCCTGTCCGACGAGCGGGGGCGGCATGACGGGCACGGGGGCAGTCGAAACCACCATCGGCTTCTGCACCCAATGGACCGAGATGAAGACCGGTCAGGTGGATGATGCGTCCTATGCCGTAGTCTGCGGCGATGCCACCACCCATCCCGATATCTGGAGCACTGGGAGCTTGCTGTTCGAGCTCTGCGGCGGCGACATCAACGGGCCCGGAGCGCTGTCCTGCTGTGCCAGCGCTGACTGGAGCAACTGCTCCTTCACTCAGGACTGCGGACTGGACGCCTCGGCCTTCAAGCGGTGGATGACTGATCCGGGCTACCGCGCGAAGTACACTCGCCACCTGGGCGGCAGCAACGTCGGCTTCATGGACGGGCATGCCGCCTGGTGGAATGCCGAGGCCTTCGTCTCCAACATCGCCTACTGCCCGAAGGACGAAGCCAACGAGACTTGTTCGCCCGTGGTCTTCACGGACCGCAAGCTGATGGGCCCCTGCCCGACCTTCCCGTAGGGGCGGACCCTTCAGCTTCTACTGAGTCTGAATCGTGCCGGGGCGGAGCGCTGGCGAGGGGCGCTCCGTCCCGCTGTTGTAGGGAGGCGATTCGCAACCAGCACGTAGTCACCTCGCTGGTCCCAGACTCGCAGCCCGGCAACCGATCGCCTCAGCTCAGGCAGGAACTTCGCGTGCGTGATGGCGGCCGCCGGAGTGGGGGAGGAGAGGAAGCGAACCAGGCCCGCGAACTCGTCCTCTCGCTCGCCCAGGTCCACGATCGGCCGCCCGAAGTAGAAAACCGTCGCGTTGCGTTTTGCGTAGTACACGCCGAGCGGCGCAGACTCCGGCAGCCTCACCGCCGCGAGCTGGGCCAACTCCTTCCGCGGCTGGGCCTGAATCTCCGCCCGCCGAGGGTTGAACCAGCCGACATACACCATCCCGGCCAGCGCCATCGCGCACGCCAGCACCGGCGCCACCGCATTCCGCCTCCAACGTGCCACCCCGGCCGCCGCCAGCGACCCCAGCGCCAGCGCACCGAGGATCACCACCGCCGACAGGCCTGGCCTCCACTCGCCGAACTGCCGCGCCAGCCGTTCCTGAAGCCAGGGCGGCGTCATGCCCGCGATCACCGCTGCCGCGCCGCAGACGGCGCCCGCCAGAGCGATCAGCGTGAGGCCGGCCGCCGCCCATCCGCGGCCTTCGGTTCTCCCCAGCACCCAGTCATCCAGCCAACCTCCCACGAGGATGGCGAGCGCGGGGAACGCCGGCGCCAGGTAGTGCGCCAGCTTCGACTGGGGGAGCGAAAAGACGGCGACGACCGAGATGCTCCACCACGCCATCAGGCGAAGCACGTGGCCGCGGTCAGTCTGCCGGAACGCGTGCGCCAGCGCCGCCGGGAGGAATGCCGCCCAGGGGTAGAAGTAGACCAGCAGATATTCCAGGTTACCCCAGGCGGGCATGCGCCGGGCCAGCTCTCCGTGGATGTGCCCGAAGTGCTCCCCCAGGAAGAAGGTGGCGAAGAACGCGGGCTGGCGCACTTGCTCGTAGATGTACCACGGCGCCGCCACCGCCAGCATGAGAGGGACGCCGAGGGGAAGCTGCGCTCCCCGCAGCGTCTCGCGCAGTCGCCGCGCCGCGAGCAGATAGGCGAGCAGCCCACATCCGACCACCCCGACCGGCACCGGGCCCTTCGCCAGCAGCGCCACCCCGAAGAGAGCATAGGCTCCCAGGTAGAGGAGGCGCTTCCGACGCGCCGGCGCCTTCATCGCGAGAAAGAACAGGAAGACACCGGGGGCAAGGGCGGCGGTGAGCGGCACATCAATGGAGGCGTCTCGCGCGATGTCCAGCCACATGTAGTTCAGGGCCAGCGCCAGGCCTGCGAGGAAGCCCGCTCGCCGGCTGAGCGTGCGGGCCCCGAACCAGTAGGTGAGCATGACCAGCGCGATTCCCAGAAAGGCGGAGGTCACCCGCGCGGCGAATTCAGTGGGGCCGAGGAGCCGGAAGGCCGCGGCGATCAGCCAGTAGATGAGGATGGGCTTGAGGAGGAAAGGCTGGCCGCTGAAGTAGGGAGTGCCCAGGCCGCCGCGGGCCAGCATCTCGCGTGCGCCCTCCGCGTAGTAGGCCTCGTCGAAATCCTTCAGGGGAGTGGCGCCGAGTCGCCAGAAGTAGAGCAGGCCGCAGAGGACCAGCAGGATCAGAGGAAAGGCCAGGCGGCTCCGATCAGGGCGCCGAAATCCGTTGGGCAGGAGCTTGCTCCTGCCACCGCGCCCACTCGAGGCAGCCTTCGGCTCACAGCATGACCTTATCGTTCGTCTACCCAATCTACAATGAGATCGAGAATCTGCCCCGCCTGCTGCCGGAGACGCAGCGCATCGCCGCCGGGCTGGTGCAGGACTACGAGATCGTCCTGGTTGACGACGGCAGCACCGATGGCAGCGCGGCCTTGATAGACAGGCTGGCTGCCGACTTCCCCTACGTGCGCGCTCTCCACCACACCCGCAACCGCGGCCTGGGGGCGGCCGTCGTCACCGGCCTCACCCACGCGGCCAAGGACGTAGTTCTCTACATGGACTCGGATTTCCCTGTCGGCGTGGAGGAAGCGCGGGCCGCGATCCACCAGCTCACGCCGGACTGCGACCTGCTGATCGGCTACCGCCTGGGCCGCGCCGAGGGGCCGCGCCGCGAGATCATGTCGTGGACCTACAACCGCCTCATCCGCTGGTCCTTCGGCCTGCACGTGCGCGACGTGAACTTCGCCTTCAAGCTGATCCGGCGCTCCCTGCTCCGCCGGGTGCGGCTCTCGTCAGAGGGTTCCTTCATTGACGCGGAGCTGCTGCTCGAAGCTCACCGCCTGGGCGCCCGCATCCGGGAGGTCGGGATCCAATATCACCCGCGAGTCGCCGGAGTCTCGACCGCCGCCAGCTCCAGCGTCGTCGTTCGCATCCTGGGCGAGATGTGGCGCTACTGGTGGCTGCGGAGGGGCGGAGAGAAGCGTCCTCCACAGGTGATCGTGAATGCCGACGACTTCGGGCTCTGTGAGGCAGTCAACCGGGGTGTGATCGAGGCCTTCGATCATGGCGTGGTCACGAGCGCGAGCATCCTCCCCAGCGGCAAGGCATTCGAGCAGGCCGTAGCCCAGGCCAGGTCCCGCCCCCGTCTCGACCTGGGGGTGCATCTCGCCCTGACGCAGACGCGCCCCGTCTCACCGCCTGAGGCCGTGCCATCTCTGGTCAACGATCGAGGTGAGTTCGCTGCCACCTGGCCGGCCTTCGTCAGCCGCTATCTGCGCGGGGCCGTGAGGAAGTCCGACCTGGAGGCCGAGCTGCGCGCCCAGATGACGCGGGCTCGGGAGGCCGGCCTGACTCCCTCCCACCTCGACAGCCACCAGCACATACATATGCTCCCGGGCGTTCTGCCGGTAGTGGCCCGGCTCGCCTCCGAGTTCGACGTGGGCGCCGTGCGCTGCCCCCACCAGAGGCGCGGTCTGGTCAGAGCCGGACGGCTGGGCAGGCTGCGCCGTCGCGCCGAGCGCCTGTCGCTCGGCGCGGTCTGCCAGCTCGGCGCCAGGGGGCTGAGATCGAACGGCCTCCTGATCGCCGATGACTTCCGCGGCTTCAGCGAGGCCGGCTCCTGGGACGCCCAGACCCTGGCGCGCACCATGGCCGATGTCCGAGGCGGCATCACAGAGATCTGCTGCCATCCCGGTGCGGATGACAGCACCGCCTGCGATTTCTCGTGGGGCTATTCCTGGGAGCAGGAGCTGGGCGCGCTCACCAGCTCCGAGGTGGCCACCGCCGTCGCCGCCAACTGCGTCACGCTCACCACCTACCGTGAGCTGCTAGCCAGACGCTGACAGATGACCGCAGGGAGCGCCGCCCGGCGCTCCCTGCGTGGTCTCAGCACCTACGGCTGCGGCGTTGCTCCGCAGCCGCCGCATTAGTGGCCGGCGGGCCCTTGTAGGGCGGGCATCGCGCCGTTTACCCCGAGCGCAGCCGAGGGGTAGGCGGACGCCCGCCGTATTCGCGCCTCTATTGCTGAAGCTCGGTATCCCCGGTCATGCGCATCGTCATGTTCACCGGCGTGCTCGCGCCCATGGTCATCGTCATCTGCATCCCGAACTCGGTGTGCTCCCTGACCGCGCGGCCCGCGGCGTGGTCGAACCAGGTGGTGACCTTGGTCGTCCCGGACTCGTGAAGCGTCCCTTGCTTCTGCTCCGGCGGCCCCATCGGCATATTCAGCTCCCAGGGCGCCTCGGCCTCGATCTTCGCGCACTCTACGCCGTTCACGGTCTCGAACCCGGCCAGCCTGTAGTTCACCGCAATAGGGAACTTCATCGGCGCCATCTGCGCCTTAGCCTCCGGCGGCATCGGGAAGCCCATCGTCTCCGCCATGGCGGCCGGATCCATCGTCATCTTCCACCCCCAGGTCTCGCCGACAGACACCGGCTTGTCCGGGTAGACCGGCTCGCTGAACTGCGAAACAATCTTGGTGAGGAACTGCCCGATGTCTATCTTCTGGCCACCCGGCCCGGGCAGCGGTGGGATCAGCCCTTCGAGACCTTTGATGGCCACTACCTGGCCGCGTTTCGTGACCACGGTCCGAATCGGTAGCGCCGGCAGCTTGATCAGCTTGGGCGGGCCGCCCTCAGGCCCTTCGATGGCGAGCTGTGCGTGCAGGTCCGCCACGTCCAGCTTGATGTTGAACGACTCGATCTGGCCGCCCATCGTCAGGTCGCCGTTGTCGGCCACCTCGATCACCCGCTGGATCGTGACAGCCCGCCCCTCCAGGCGCGGGTTCACCGAGAGCACCTCGGCGCCGTTCTCAGGGTTCTTCACCGTGAGGTCCATCACCATGTCCAGCGTCGTCGCGTACCTGGCCTCCGCCTTCGGCGTGCCCTTTAGCTCCAGCGTCACCGCTTCCGGCGCAGCCTGCAGGCCGGCCGCGCCGGCGGCAAGAACCGCTGCCGCTACTGCTGCAACAAGCCATCTCCGCATCTGATTCCTCCTCGCCATGTGGTTTCCGCCCCGGGCCGTTCTAGCTCAAGCCGGCTGCCGCGAGATCTCCCTCATGCGGGCAGCCGCAGCCTCCATCTGGGCCGGCTCGAGCAGGCGCTCGATCATCGGGAAGACGAGTCCGTCCTCCTTCTCGATGTGACGCGTCAGCAGATCGAAGCTCGTGCTCACCAGCGACCGCAGGGTCTCCACTGGCCCGACCGGGGCGCGGCCGCCGGCTTCGCCTGTGCATCGCTCGATGCCTTCTGCCAGCTCCTGCATCTCGCGCAGCCGCACGCGCAGCAGGTGATGGGCAGTCAGATCCGAGTCTGCCGCCTGCGAGAAGAACTGGGTCATGATGTCCACCCGGGGCGCGCCCTCTGCCACCATCCGCTGCACCTCCGGGTAGAGCCCCTCCTCTTCCTTCCGAAAGTGCAGGAACAGGTGGCCTCGCAGGCTCTCGATGCGGGCCTTGATGGACGACTTCACCTCGGCCGCTGCTCTCTGGGCCGAGCCCGCCAGCGACCCCAGCGCCGCCTCGAGCTGGCTCATCTGCAAGATGGCGGACCTGTGCTCTTCTCGCAATTCGTCGGTCGCCGACCTCTCACTCATGCGCGGAACTCTCCTTCGGGGGTTGCGCGCTCATTCTTTCCCATCGCTCCGGTTGAGTCCTGCCAGGGCCGGTCAGACAGGAGTGGCCGCTTCGGCAAGGCTGAAACGCCGCTCTGCCGCCCTGTGGCGATCTTGGCACACGAATCCCCCGCTGTCGGCAGTCGTGCCCAAGCTGGGTATTGCCGAATCCGCGGGATATGGTATAAGAGAGGCGCGGTCACCACCAACAGCTCGATCGGACGTACCAACCGCGAGAACAGCTCTGTCGAGGGCGTAGCCCCGTACAGAGCTGTTCGCTTCTCTGGCGCCAGGAAACTCTCCTGGAGGCGGACGCCCGCGATCACCAGGCCTACTTCGCGCCGCGACGGCTGTCCGCTCTCCCCGGTGCTCGTCCCGGGTCCGCCTTCGGTGATCCCCCAGGCGTGCCTCGGCGTTCCCAGGCCCGACGGTTTGCCCGCAGGGCCTGTCCCTGTCTGCCGCGGGCCTGCTGCGCAGCCACTGGCGGCGTTTTCCTTCCCACGCGGGGCGACTCCGATCCCGGCGCGGCGACCATGCCGGTCCGCGCGACGGGCCCATCAACGCCTGAGATCAACCGGCCCCCGACCGTCCCGACCACGATCTTGCCGGAGGCGAGCCCTGCGGTGACCTTGAGATCGTAGATCAGCACCACCAGCACTGCCACCATCAGGACGATCATGATGCCCAGCAAGGTGGGCACGGATCGGTTCACATCAACCACCTCCTCTCGCGCTTGCCAAGCCGCCCGCAGCCAGCCCGTTGGGGTGGCGCGGGCCGTCTGGCCACTATATCGGCGAGAAGAGGCGCGCGCTGTAGCTGCCAGGACGCCGATCAGGGGCGCGCGCGAGCCGGCGCGCCTGCCGGCAGCCGCGCCTCGGGGAGGAGCACACACCAGGAGAGCGGGACCAGGATGGGCGCCAGAGGCAGGTAGAGGCGGACCTCCTGAGCGATCGCCACGATGTAGTGCAGCACGACATAGGGCGGAACCAGCCAGAGGGCGCGCCGCAGCATCGCCGGGCCGCTGCGCGCACCGAGGAGCGCCAGCACCCAGAGTGCCCCGAAGCTCAGGAGGGCGTACAAGGTCGGCAGCGGCGAACTCAGGTTCTGGCCCAGCATCAGCACATCGCAGTAATACGCGTGCCGGCCGTAGGCGAGCAGCATCCCGCCATAGACGACGGCCCAGGCGCCCGCGAGCGCGGCCGTCCGCCCGACGAGCTGCCCCGGGCGAACCCGGCCGTATCGGATGACCAGGTACAGGGCCGGGATCATCGCCGTGGTCTCGCGGTTGAGCGTTCCGACCAACACGAGAGGGATGAGCAAGAGATCCCGCTCCCGCGCAAGGGCCCAATACGCGAGCACGAACACGAGCAGGTTGATGGGGTCGCTCTCTTGTACTACGTGGAAGTACCCGAAGGGGGTGAGCGCCGCCAGGCAGAGCGCGCCACCCGCCGCGGCCGCGGGCGAGAACCAGACCCGAAGGTAGCGGTCGAAGCAGAAGAGCGTGACACCGGCGACCAGGGATCGGATGAAGTAGTAGGCGGCGACCAGGTCGCTGCCGGGCATGAGCGGACGGAGCAGCTCCGCCAGCCACGGGGTCAGAGGGCGGTACTGGTTCGGGGCCGGCGCAGTCCCGGTGAGCATCTGGAGGTGCCACGAAGGAAGGTCCGGGAGGTTCGCCGTCCGCGACCAGATCAGCCCGCTGGCCGCGCCCAGGCCCAGGTAGAACAGCAGGAGGGCGATCCAGTTCCCCGAGCCCACCACACGGCGGGCGGGCGAGCCGCTTCTGGCACGCGATCTACTTGGGGTTGCCACCAGCTGCCCTCATGAGACGTTCGAGCTTGGCGCCGCGCCTGGGTGGTGGAAGCCGCGCACGCTGACCTCGAAGACCACCAGCGCCGCGGCGGCGAGAGCACCGCCGAGGTAGAAGGGCGCCGACGCTCCCCAGCCTCCCCACCCGGCCATCCCTTGCCAGACTAGCCCGGCGAGCAGGCTGGCCGGCAGGGCCGTGATACCCACCACGGTGTTGTAGATCCCGTAAGCCATGCCTCGGTTCTCGTCGGGTACCAGATCGGCGACCAGCGCCCGCGCTGTCCCCTCGGCCAGGCCGTAGTAGAACGCGTAGAGCGCGAACAGGGGCCACACCTGCCAGGCGGACTTGGCCAGCCCGAAGCCCAGGTACGTCAGCGCATAGACCAGCCAGCCGACTCGGAGCACGGCCGGGCGGCCCACCTTGTCCGAATGCCCGCCCGAGAAGTACGCCACCAGGCTATAGGTCAGGTTGAAACCGGCAAGCAGGAGGGCGATCCAGACCATCCCGAGGCCCAGGTTCTGAGTCCGCAGCAGCAGGAAGGCATCGCTGGAGTTGGCCAGGCTGAACAGGCCTGCCGCCACCAGGTAGAGACGGAACCGCGGCGCCAGCTTCGCCGGCGGGTCGGCGGTTGCCGCCTCCCGCGGCTGCTTGGGAGGAAGCTCCCGAACCCAGAACAGAACTACCACCGCCAGAAAGGCGGGGATGATCGCCACCAGAACCAGGTTGCGGTAGGCGCCGAGCTGGAGGCGGGCGGCCCACCCTTCGGAGAGGTACACGACGAGCGCCACGCCGAGCAAGCCCAGAAATGCCCCGGCCGTATCCGAGGCGCGGTGGAAACCGAATGAGAGACCGCGTGCCTCGACCGGGGTGGAGGCCGCGAGGAGCGCGTCGCGGGGGCTGGTTCGCACTCCCTTGCCCACCCGGTCGGCGAAGCGCACGCCAAGCACGGTGGTCCAGGAGCTGGCCAGGAATAGGAAGGGCCTGCTCAAGGACGAGACCGCGTAGCCGGCGATCACCAGGCCCTTGCGGGCCTGCCACCGATCGGAGAGCCAGCCGGACAGGAGCCGCGTCAAGCTGGCTGCGCTGTCGGCCACCCCCTCGACCACCCCAATGACCGCGGTCTTCGCCCCCAGCACGTTGGCCAGGAAAAATGGCAGGAAGGTCAGCGACATCTCACTGCTCAAGTCGGTGAGCAGGCTCACCGCGCTGAGCAGAAGCACATTCCTGGTTAGCCGTCTCGCCGCTGGGGCTCCCACCCGCCGGGGTGGGCCACTCCCGCTCTCACCCAGACTCAATGCCTCTGATTCCTGTCCAACTCCGCCAGGATGGCAGCCTTCAGCTCCTCCTCGCGAAGTGGGCCGGTCTCCCCCTCGTAGCGCGCCTCCGCGATGTAGAAGGTCGGCGTGCCGTTCACCCCACTTCGCACTCCCAGCACCTTCTCCCTTCTGATCTTCGCCGCCAGCCCCTCGTCGGCCATGTCCGCACCGAACCGCGCGAGGTCCAGCCCCAGTTCGCCAGCGTAAGAGAGGAGCTGGTCCTCCTGGAGCGCCCCACGCGGGGCGAACAGGCGCTGATGCATCTCCCAGAACTTGCCCTGCCGGCCGGCCGCCTCCGCCGCCAGCGCCGCCCTCTGGGCCTGCGGGTGCGCGCTCACGATGGGGAAGTGCCGGACCACAAACCGCACGCGGTCCGGCAGCGACGCCAGCACCCGCTCGACCACTGGATGTGCCGCCTGGCAGGCCGGGCACTGGTAGTCCAGGTACTCGACCAAGCTGACAGCGCCTGCGGGGCCACGCGACCAATCGTCGTCCGAGACCGGTCGTTTGAGGCGAGGCGGCCCTTCGGCAGGCTCAGGGTCGCCCCTGTCGCGATCGCAAGGGACACCCCGAGCGCAGTCGAGGGGCGGCGTCACGTCTGCCATCAGGCCTCGGCCTTCATCTGCTCGAGCGCCTCCAGGAGCCGGTCGGCCCCCGGGTTCTTCGCTATCTCGGATACGTAGCTGTACCGCACTATGCCCTTCGAGTCCACGATGAAGAGCGCTCTCTCCGCCCTCCCGTCCCCGCGCATCACGCCATACTGCTCCGCTACTGCGCCCTTCGGATGGAAGTCGGCGAGCACGGGGAACGTGAGCCCGTTTGCCTTGGCGAAGGCCTGTTGCACATACTTGCTATCCACCGAGATCGCCACGACTCGGGCGCCAAGTCGAGCAAACTCGTCCTTCACCTCCTGGTACAGGTTCAACTCGCTCGTGCACACCGAGCTGAAGGAAGCAGGGAAGAAGGCCAGGATCACGTACTGCGTCTCCTTCAGCAGATCAGACAACCTGACTCTCCCCGACGATCCGTCCAGCTCGAAATCAGGAGCCTTTGCACTTACTGGCAGTGCTGCCATCGGCGACCTCCTTACACCGGCTGCGGGGTTGCTCCGCAGCCCCCGCTGTTCTGAGCTACTCTCGTCTTCCCCGCACTGTCCGTCGGACCTGGCCTGCATTCGCCACACTTGTTCCCTTGGGACGCCAAGGAGGTCCACCGCCCGCCTTCCCCGAACTCACAGGTCGGCAAAGGAGGTTGTGTGTCGCCCTTCATCCTGGTCGTAGGCAGCATCAACATGGACCTGATCGTGCGCTGCCGCCAGGTGCCGCGGCCAGGCGAGACGGTGCATGGAGAAGAACTCGTCACGGCCCCGGGGGGCAAAGGAGCAAACCAGGCAGTCGCCTCCAGTCGCCTGGGTGCAAGGACGGCGATGGTGGGACGGCTCGGCAACGATGACTTCGGCCGCGCGCTGCGGGCCGGCCTCCAGGCCGAGGGGGTTGACGTGAGTGGGGTGCGAGCGGACCTGGGGGCGGCCCTTCGGCAAGCTCAGGGTCGCCCCTGTCGCGATCGCAAGGGACACCCCGAGCCCAGTCGAGGGGCGGCGAGCGGGGTGGCGCTGATCCTACTCGAAGCATCAGGCGGGAACCGCATCATCGTGATCGGCGGCGCCAACCTCCGGGTGGATGACGAAGACGTGGCGGTGGCGCGCGAGCTCTTGCGAAAGGCCGACGCGTTGCTCGTGCAGCTCGAAATCCCGCTGGCCGCGGTGGAAGCGATTGGCAGGGCGGCCCGCGAGCGTGGAGTGATGACTGTTCTCGATGCAGGCGCGGCGACGCCGGCCGCGGCGCGGGCGGACCTGCTCGGACTGATGGATGTGGTATCGCCGAACGAGATCGAGGCGGAAGCTCTGACCGGCATCCGCGTTCAAGACGAACGGGATGCTCGCCGCGCCGCCGAGCGACTCCGCGAGAGGGGTGCCCGCGACGTGGTTGTGAAGCTGGGCGCGCACGGAGCTTACTGGTTGGGCACCGGGGGAGAGGGCCTGTTCCCTGCCTTCGAGATTCAGCCGGTCGACACGACCGCCGCGGGCGACGCTTTCACCGCGGCCCTCACGGTCGGCCTGGCCTCCGGCCTGACCATGCCGGAGGCAATCCGCCGCGCCAATGCGGCCGGCGCACTCGCCTGCCTCAAGCTCGGAGCACAGCCCTCCATGCCCACCGCGGCCGCGGTGGATGACTTTCTCCGCACGCGCGCGGAGGCCTAGCCCCAGAGCAGGAGGCACGTTTGCCCGCCGCGGGCGGGCTCCTGCCCCGCAGGTCAGAGGATCGGCAGGTAACGCTCCAGCTCGTACTCGGTGACCTGGGAGCGGTAGTTCTGCCAATCGATCTTCTTGTTCTCGATGAACTTCTCGAACACGTGGTCCCCGAGCGCGCGCCTGAGCAGATCGCTCTGCTCGGCCACCTCGATCGCCTCCCACAGGTCACCGGGGAGCTGCCCGATGCCCAGCTGTGCCCGCTTCTCCTCGCTCATCTCGTAGACGTTCTCTTCCACCGGAGGCGGGCACTGATACCCCTTCTCGATCCCTTCCAGCCCGGCCGTCAGCATGGCCGCGAAGGCGAGGTAGGGATTGCAGGCCGGATCCGGCGCGCGGTACTCGATGCGGGTGGCTTTCTCCTTGCCCGGCTTGTAGACCGGCACTCTGATCAGGTCGGAGCGGTTTCGGCGCGCCCAGGACAAGTAGATTGGCGCCTCATAGCCGGGGACGAGCCGCTTGAAGCTGTTCACCCACTGGTTGGTGACCAGCGTGATCTCGCGGCCGTGGTGAAGCAGGCCCGCGATGAACTGCAGCGCGGTCTGCGAGAGATGCCCCTCGGCACTGGGGTCGAAGAACGCGTTCTTGTCCCCGCGGAAGAGCGACTGGTGGGTATGCATCCCGCTGCCGTTCTGGCCGAAGAGGGGCTTGGGCATGAAAGTGGCGTAGACATTCTGCTTCATGGCCACTTCTTTCACCACCAGGCGATAGGTCATCGCGTTGTCGGCCATGGTGAGGGCGTCGGTGTAGCGAAGGTCTATCTCATGCTGGCTGGGCGCCACCTCGTGGTGGCTGTATTCGACGCCGATGCCCATCCCTTCGAGAGTCAGCACCGTCTCCCGCCGCAGGTCGCTGGCCACATCGAGGGGCGTAAGATCGAAGTAGCCGCCCTGGTCGAGCACCACCGGCGACTTGCTGGAATCCTTGAAGTAGAAGTACTCCAGCTCGGGCCCTACGTAGTACGTGAACCCCAGCTTCGCCGCGCGCTCGAGCGCGCGCTTGAGTACATAGCGGGGATCGCCCAGATGCGGCCTGCCATCAGGCTCGAGGATGTCGCAGAACATCCGGGCGACCGCGCCGCCCTCTCTTGGGCGCCATGGCAGAACCGCGAAAGTGCTCGGGTCAGGCATCGCGACCATGTCGCTCTCATCAATCCGCGCGAAGCCCTCGATGGATGAACCGTCGAACCCCTGGCCCTCTACTAGCGAAAGCTCAAGCTCCTCCACCGTGATCGCGAAGCTCTTCAGGAACCCCAGGATGTCGGTGAACCAGAGGCGCACGAATTTCACATCGTGTTCCTTCGCCTTGTTCATCACGTACTTCACTTGCTCCGGCTGGCTAGCCATGGCTGCGCCCTCCTCGAATGTGGGGCGGGCCCGTCAGCCGACGGGCCCGCCGCCTGAGCTGAGACCTACCATAGCATGGCGATGTTTCCAGCGTGTTTCCGGCCCGCAAAAACTCTGCAGGGGGACGACCGTGCCTGGGGCGCCGCTCAGGCCGGCGTCGCGAGACGATACCCCACCCCGCGCACGGTCTCGATCAACTCGCCGGCCTCCTCAGTCTTCGCGCGAAGTCGGCGGATATGGACGTCCACGGTGCGAGTGCCCCCGAAGTAGGAGTCGCCCCACACATGGTAGAGCAGCTCCTCTCGTGTGAACACCCGACCCGGCTGGCGCATCATGAACAGCAGAAGCTGGTACTCCTTCAGTGTGAGCTCCACCGGTCGGCCGTCAACGGCCGCCTGGTAGGTCGCCTGGTTGAGCACTAGCCGTCCGGCGCGGATGATGTCGCGGGCGGGCTCGCCCTCCGTTCTCCACCGCGCGAGCCGGAGGCGCGCCGCCAGCTCGGCGAGGCGGTAGGGCGAGAGCAGCAGGTCATCGAAGCCGAGCGACAGATCCAGGCGGGAGGCTTCCTGCTCCGGTACGATCGCGATCAGCGGCGCTCTTCGCAGCCCGTGGTCCTCCCGCGCCGCCTGGCAGGCCCGGGTGGCGTCCACCCCGAGCACGCGGAAATCCACCACCACCGCCGCGGGCCGCGGCCCTCGCCACAGCGGCCGCTCGCAGGGCCAGGCGATCAGCTCGGGCGAGTAGCTCAACCTCCGCAGGTCAGACACCAGGCTGGTGGTGGGCTCGCGGTTCAGCCCGATCGCCACGACCGCGGGCCCCACAGACACACTACAGCGCATTTCATAACCCCAGACCTGCCCCCAGCACCCGCCTGCGGCGGGCATGAAATGCGCCCGCGCACACCCGCCGCTGCCGGCCGGCTGTTTCATAGGCCCGCCCGCCCCCGGCGGGCCTATGAAACAGCTCTTAGGCCTTCCCGGCCGAGCCGAACACAGCCATGCGGTCCATCACCGCCCGCCGCATCGCCTCGCGGGTCGGGGCCAGGATCTTGCGCACATCGTACTTCCTCACCCCTCCCGCCGCGTCCGTCTCGGCGAACGCCTTCTCTACCTCGTGCACCTGCGCTATCACCGCGTCGTAGAAGGCCACCCGGATCTGGGTGTCAATGTTGATCTTGGCGACGCCCAGTGAGACCGCCCTGCGCACGTCTTCGTCGGGCACTCCCGTGCCGCCGTGCATGACCAGTGGGAGAGCGAGTCGGGCCGCGATCTCCTGGAGACGATCGTGGGCGATGCGCGGCCGGCCCTTGAAAAGCCCGTGGGTCGTGCCGATGGCGACGGCCAGCATGTCCACGCCGGTGTCGCCGATGAACCGCACCGCCTCCTCGGCCGTGGTCAGGTGCTCGGCCGCGTCGGCCTCGCTGCTGATCTGGCCCAGCCGGCCGATCTCGGCCTCAACCGTGACCCCCATGGCGTGGGCGGCGGCCGCCACGCGGCGGGTCACGTCCACATTCTCCTCGTAGGACCGCGGCGACTTGCCGTCCTCCTGGAGGGAGCCGTCTACCATCAGCGAGGTCACGCCCAGCCGCAGGAAGCGCATGCAGACCTCGAAGCTGCGGCCGTGATCCAGGTGGATGGCAAAGGGAACAGTCGCCTTCTTACCCAGCGCGACGATCAGTGCGAAGAGCTCCTCCGGCTCGGTGTAGCTGAGGGTGGTCTGGGTGATCTGGATGATGAAGGGCGACCGCGTCTCCTCGGCCGCGCCGAAGATCGCCTGCGCGCTCTCCATGTTCACGGCGTTGAACGCGCCGACCGCGTAACCCTGTGCGCGCGCCGGTGTAACTAGATCCTGCGAGGTCAGTAACACTCCCGGCTCCTCCTTGCCAATGGACTAGGGCAGGCTTCCATCTGCCGTCCCGCGGCCGACCCTCAAGTTGCCAACACGGCCGCCAGGTCGTAGAGGCTCTGGTCGAAGCTCTTCTTCTTCTCGTAGGCATCAACCAGCGGGGTGAGCGCGATCTGGCCATTCACCCGGCCCACCATCTTACCGGACTCGCCCGCCAGCAGTGCGGTTACGGCCGCCGCGCCCAGTTGGCTGGCCAGCACCCGATCGAAGGCGGTCGGTCTACCGCCGCGCTGGACGTGGCCGAGAATCGTGACACGGCTCTCTACCGGTCCCAATGCTCGCACCTTGCGAGCGATCTCGAGGGCTCCGCCCTGCTCGTCGCCCTCCGCCACCACGATGATGCTGCTGGTCTTCCCGCGCGCCACTCCCGCCGCGATCGTGTCGTAGATCTCCTGGCAGGACACGTCCACCTCGGGGATCAGGATCATTTCGGCCCCGCCGGCAGCCCCAGCGGCAAGTGCGATGAAGCCCGCGCGCCGCCCCATCACCTCGATGAAGAACAGGCGGTTGTGGCTGGTGGCCGTGTCGCGGATGCGATCAATCGCGTCCAGAGCGGTGTTCACCGCGGTGTCATGCCCGATGGTATGATCTGTCCCGTAGAGGTCGTTATCTATGGTCGAGGGAACCAGGATCACGGGTATCTGGTGCTCGCGCCAGAGCGCGTGCGCGCCGCGGCAGGTCCCGTCGCCCCCGATGGCGGCGATGCATTCGATGCCGGCGCGCTTCGCCTGCTCGGCCGCCATCGCCCGGCCCTCGGGATGGAGGAACTCCTCGCACCGCGCGGTCTTGAGGATCGTTCCGCCGAGCTGGATGATATTCGATACCGAGGTGGCGGCCATTTCCTGGAACTCGCCCACCAGCATCCCGGCATAGCCGCGCCGGATCCCTACCACCCGACAGCCCGCATGCAGCGCGGTCCGCACCACCGCGCGGATGGCCGCGTTCATGCCGGGCGCATCACCACCGCTTGTCAGTACCCCAATGGTCTGCATCGCGTCCTCAGTACCTGGTCAGCAGGTAGACCGCCAACCCAAAGGGCCCCAGGCAGAGCACGAATGGACCCCAGAACAGGCCGGCCTCCTTGCGGGTTTCCGCGTCGTTATAGCACCATCCTGCCGCAACCAGGCTCACCACGAACCAGAGATAGCCAAGCGTGCCGCCCCGCAGCACAGACGTCAGCGCCAGGGCCAGGCCGGCCAGCCCCAGCACCGTCAGAAACAGGTAGAACCGGCTCGACTGATACCATACCAGCCCGGCGGAGGTCAGCAGGCTGACCGGGCTCCAAGGGGCAGCAGGCAATGGCTCCAGCACCTCGCTGACCACTGTCTCCTCAATCTCCGCGCGTTCCTCTCGCGCGCGCCGGACTGAGCCCGGGGGCGCCCCACCTCCGGCCGCCGCTTCGGTGGCGCGCTGGGCCGCATCCACCGCCCCCACGAGGTCACCCTTGGCCCGCAGGATCTCGGACAGCATGGCCAGCACAGGCACACTCGCCGGAGATCGCGTGAGCGCCTCCCGCAGCAGCCGCTCTGCCTCCTCCAAATCGCCCCGGCGCTGCGCCAGGAAGGCGCGACGCGTGGTCAGCTGGACGTCAGGCTCGGGCTCCTGGACTGTGGCGGCCGGCTCTGGCGCGCCGGCGGCGGCCTGCAGTTCCGTTCCGCACGCCCAGCAGAAGCGATCGCCTTCCTGGACGAAAGCGCCGCAGGACCTGCACCTGGATATCCTGCTCATCACCGACTCTCAGGCATTTGCCCCTGACCGCGCGCACATTGCCCGATGGGGAATGCGCCAGTATGGTTTCCCCCCGCGGCCTCGTTTCCTGCCATGCAGCCCTACGATAGAGGACCGCGTGCCTTGACTGTGGAACCCGGGGGCGTCGCATAGGAGGCAAGCTGATGTCCACCCGTCTCGTAGTGCTGGTGCTGCCGCATGGTGAGCTGTTCAGCGATCTTTTCACCGATCGGGTGCGCGAGGAGCTGGAGAGCTTCGCCGAGGCCCGCTACAACGAACTGGGCCGCAATCTGAAAGAGGAGGACCTGCGAGAGAGGGTCGCCGATGTCACCGGCTGCATCACTGGCTGGGGGTCTCCGCGGTTCACCCCCGAGGTGGTGGCCGCCGCGCCGAAGCTCAAGATCATCGCCCACGCGGCGGGAACGGTGAAGCCGTTCGTGAGCGATGCCGTCTTCGGGCGCGGCATCGTCGTTACCAGCGCGGCGCCGGTCATCGCCCGCTATGTGGGCGAGATGGCGCTGGCAACGACGCTCGCGTGCCTGCGGAACCTCCCCCGGCAGAACCGGGTGCTCAAAGAGGAGCGAGGCTGGCACGATCCGGCCCTCGGGTCGCCGCGCACGCTGCTCGAACAGCGCGTCGGCCTGGTCGGCTTCGGCGCGACGGGCCGCGAGTTCGCCCGCCTGCTCAAGCCCTTCAGTGTCGAGCTCCTCATTTCCGACCCGCACGCGGAGGCCCGGGTGATCGCAGAGTGGGGCGCCAAGGCCGCCTCCCTGGAGGAGATCCTGACTACCTGCCGCGTCATCTCGCTGCACGCCGCCAGCATCCCCTCCACTCGGCACCTCCTGAACGCGGAGCGTCTTCGCATGATCCCCGAGGGCAGCGTCCTTATCAACACCGCGCGCGGCGCCCTGATAGACACCGCCGCCCTGGTGGCCGAGCTGAAGACCGGACGCTTCAGCGCGGCCCTGGATGTCTTCGATCCCGACGAGCCCCTCCCGGCCGACCATCCCTTGCGCGACCTGCCCAACGTCATCCTCACCCCACACATCGCGGGGCCCGTGCGGGAGCGATACTGGGAGATGGGGCTGGGCGCGGTGCGCGACATCCGCATGGTCTGCGCGGGTGAGAGGCCGCCGGGCGCAATCACGGCCGACCAGCTCGCGCGCATGGCGTGACCCACCTGGGCAACCCGCACCATGCAGGGGGGCGATCCTCGCCCGCCTCTCCTCCGTTGGGCAGTCCGCCAGTTGGCGGATTGCTCCTGCCCCGATCGGCGCGGACATGGGTGGCGGCCGTTTCTCCTAAGGCTGCGCCGTTGCTGCGCAGCCGACGCTGGTCTGTTAGACGGGGATGTCCAGGCATCCTGGCCGTGCTCTGCCTGCTGTTGAGCCTGCTCGCCTCCGGCGCGAGTGGCGCGGTGCTCGACTCGCGGACCATCCACTCCGCGACCCTGGCGAACGGCCTCCGCCTCGTGGTGAGCGAAGATGAAGCCGCGCCGGTGGTGTCGGTCGAGGTCATCGTCCGGGCCGGCTCAGCGGATGACCCGCCCGGCCTGGCTGGCCTGGCGCATCTCCTGGAGCATCTCTGCTGGATGGGCGCCGAAGGGGCAGACCCGCGTGCGGCGATCGAGGAGGTCGGCGGGGCGACCAACGCGGGAACTCTGCGCGACTTCACTCGGTTCTACGCGACGGTCCAGCCGGCCGACCTCGGCCGCGCCTTGCAGGCGCTGGCCGCCATGGTCCGCCACGAGGATTTCCCCGACGCCTCGGTGTCGCGCGAGCGGACCATGATCCTTCAGGAAGCAGCGACCCGCAGGGATGAACCCCGCGCCGTGCTGAACGACCTCGCCTTCCAGGCTATCTACGGCGACTCGCACCCCTACGGGCATCACATTGAAGGCAGCGAGGAATCCCTCGCCGCCATCACTGCTGCCAACCTGAGTTCGTTCCACCGCACCTGGTACGTCCCCAACAACATGGCCGTAGTCGCAGCGGGCAAGGTGAAGTTCGAGGCCGTGCTCAAGGAGGCCGAGGCCGCCTTCGGAGGCCTGTCTCCGGCCGCCCTGCCACCGCGGACGAGGCCCGTGATGGCGAGGCCGGGCCCGGGCGGAGAGCGCGCGGAGGGCAGCTCGTTCCGGGAGGTCTACCTGGTCGCGGCCTTCGTCGCGCCGGCGGTCTCGGAGCCGGCGGCGGTGGCCGCCAGCGACGTGATGGCGACCCTCCTCGGGCAGTCTCAGGTCGGCCGCCTACGGCGCGATCTACAGGAGCGCGATGGCCTGGTGAAGGCCGCCGGCGTGGACTTCCTCACCCAGCGCGAGCAGGGCCTCTTTGGGATATGGGCGATCTGTGACCCCGACAAGATAGAAGGTGTCAGGCAGGCGATCGAGGCGGAGCTGGCCCGCCTGGCCTCCAGCCCTGTGCCGCCCGACGAGCTGGTCGTCGCCAAGCGACTGCTGGCCGCGGAGTACGCCTTCGCCAACGAGACGGCCGGCGATCGGGCCACCACGCTTGGCTTCTATGAGGCGATTGACAGTTACCGGTTCGCCTCGCAGTACCTGTCGCTCGTCTGGTCGGTCACGCCCGGCGACATCCGAAACGTCGCGGCCTGGTACGCGGGTGCGCCGATGTGGGTCGTCATGCAGCCATCAGGAGTCGCGCAGTGAGGTGGCTCCTGACGCTCGCGCTGCTGGGGGTGGCGGGCATGGGTACGCCCGCTCTACGGGGGTGGGCGGAAGAGCCGGCGCGCGTCACCTTGCCGAATGACTTCCGGCTGATCACGCGCGCCGATCCCGGCACGGACATTGCCGCAATTGACCTCCTCCTCGACCTCTCGGTCCTCGACGAGCCCCCGGCGAAGTCCGGGATCCGGTATCTGGTGCAGAGACTCCTGATGCGGGGCACGGTCCATGAGACCGGCGGGAAGATGGCGCAGCAACTGGCCTCCGTCGGTGGCGCGGCCGACATCTCCGTCGGCCTGGACTACGTGGAAATATACGCCCTCGTCCCGGCCGACGGCTTCGAGCTCGCCCTGAACCTGATGGCCGACGCGGTTCGCAACCCGACCTTCTCGGCCGATGAGGTCGCAAAGCAGAAGGACCAGGCCAAAGAGGCAGCGCGATCCGCCCTGGAGGATCCATTCCAGGCCACCTACCTGGCCTTGCGCGAAGAGCTGTACCAGACCCATCCCTACGCCCGGTCGGTCTTCGGCGAGGAGAGCTCGCTCGAGGCGATCACGCGGGAGGACATCCGTTCATTTCACGAGGCCTACTACCGGCCAAGCCGCGCGGTCGTGGCGGTATGCGGAGGAGTGGCGCCGACTCGCGCCCTGCGGGCGATCCGCGCCGCCTTCGGTGACTGGGCCGATCGTCCGGCACCCCCGCGGCCGGAGATTCCGGTTCCACCGTTGGCTTCGTCTTCTGCGGTCGCGCGTGAGCTGCCCACCGAGCGCGCCCACCTGATCTTCGGGTTCCCCGCGCCGGCCGCCGGGGAGGCCGGGTACTACGAGATGCAGGTGCTCCAGAGCCTGATCAGTGGCGGGGCCACCTCCCGTCTGCCGCGAGCGCTGAGAGAGGACCTGGGACTGGCCTACGAGGTCTCCTCCTTCTATCCCACGCTCGCCGGACCCAGTCATGTGGGCATCTATGTGGTGACCGAGCCGTTCGCGATGGAGGGGGCGAAGGCCGCGGTGCTGGAAGCGCTCAACAAGCTCGCGCAGCAGCCGATCGCGCCCCCGGCTGCGGCGTCGGCAACCGCAGCCGACGCCGGAGATGAGCTCGCGAAGGCCAAGCGCTACCTGTTGGGAAGCTATGCCCTCGCCCACCAGCGCATGAAGGATCAGGCCTATGCCCTGGCCTGGTATGAGATCCTCGGGCCGACCGCGGGCCCCGATGGTGGGGGAGGTGTGGGAGCCCCGTCCTCGGGGCGACCCGAACAGGCCAACCCAGCGGTCCGCCCAGGCGGACTGTCCGATGCACGCTATGCCGCCGGCGTGGAGGCGGTAACGCCCGCCGGGGTGCAGGCGGCTGCGGCCTCCTTGCTCCGCAGCTTCGTCCTCTCCGTGACCATGCCCGCGGACCTGTAGGCCAGGAGCCCGCACGGGCAAACCGCAGTTGGTTTGCCCGGCAGTCAGCGGGCGACCCCCGCCACGAGGTCCTCGTGCTACGTAGCCCGGCGACGGCTGCGAAGCAACGTCGCAGCCTCACAGCTACTTTGCAGAGTAGCAGGAGAAATGCGCGCCTTGGCCGCCCCTCTAACGGGTTTCGCCCAAAGAAGTAAGGGCGAAACCCGTCAGAACACCAGTGAATGCCTGAGGAAAGACGTTCGCACGATGTTACCTCGCTGCAGGAACGTCAGTAGACCGCCTTGGGAAGCCCTGTAGGGCAGGAGCGTGTCTCCTGCCCCGCGCGAAGAAGAACTGGGACCAGCACCCGCGCATTCCGCGAAAGGAATGCGCGCCTCCGGCGACGAAAAAGGTCCTGGGGCAGCCCCGTTCGACAGGAGCTTGCCGCTCGTGCTACGTAGCGAAGCTACTTCGCAGAGTGGCATTGGGCAGTCCGCCAGCTGGCGGATTGCTCCTGCCCCCGCAGCCCCGCAAGGGAGGTTGACCGTGAACCAACCGCCGAACCCGCCAAAGGCCGGTGCGCAGGCCGGGAGCCCGCACGAGCGAAGCGCAACGGGCGCGTTCCCCGCTGGGGAACGCGCGGGTCTGGCTTCGCGAGGCGTTGGGCGGGCAACTCGGGGACCCGCGTCGCCCCTCCCCGGGCCTCTCGCGGCCTCGGCCAATCCGCCGGCTGGCGGACTCGGCGACCCCATCCGCCAGTTCACCTCTCGCCGGCTGACCCGCAAAGAGAACCTGGTGAAGCGCCAGATTGACACCTACCATGTCAGCGAGGTAGACGACTCGGCGGTGATCTACCTGGACCGGAAAGCGCTTCCCGTTCACCAGAGCGTTGATCTTCCCGACGCGGTGTGCGAAGGCCTATGCTTCAAGCAGCGGCTCGTCCAGATCCGGAATGGCGACCTGCTCCTGCTCGCCCGGTGGAAGCCGGACCGTTACATGCGCCGCTCCGCCCCCGAGGGCTCGCAGCGGTGGTTCGTCGAGAAGCAGCTCTTCCCTCCGGACGCAGGGCGCTTCTTCTCGCGCATGGAGAAGCAGGCGGTGGAGCCGACCGACGAGCCTCCGCCCCTGGAAGAGGCCGAGTAGCCGGCCGTTCTCCGCGTCCTCGGGGTCCTTGATGGGCAGCCCCCGCTGTTGTATGATAGCAGTGGGTTCTGTATTCCCCCCGAGGCTGCCCGCCACGGCGGACCGCAGCCGGAAGACTAACCCGCCGGCCGTGTGGAGGGCGGATGCGGATTGACCTGGCCAATGTCGCGGGGACGCCGGGCGCGCGGGGCGTATACCCGGTCTCTGAGGTACTGGCTCCGACTGAGGCCTACGCCTGCGTCGGTCCGGTCTCCGGCGAGCTGGTGGTGGAGAACATCGGCTCGCTCTTGCTGGTAAGGGGTGAGCTGGACGCCCTGATCAGGTTGCCCTGTGTCCGGTGCCTGACCGAGGCCGAGCTGCCCATCGCGATGGGCGTCGAAGAGGAGTTCGCCTGCGAGGGCACCGCCCCGGACGTCGAGACAGTGGACCGGGACGAGCCCGCCGCCTCGGCGATCTCCGACTACGTATTGGATGTGACTGAGCTTGTCCGGCAGCAGATTGCCTTGCACCTGCCGATGGCGTTCATCTGCAGACCCGATTGTCGCGGCATCTGCCCGAGCTGTGGCAAGAACCTGAACGAAGGACCATGTGGTTGTCGGGCCGAACCCAATGGGGCTCGCTGGGCCAAGCTCGGCGATCTTCTGGGAAAGGGACGAGGGGCCCCGGACTCGCGGTTAGGGATGTAGGGGAGCCCCTCTGCGGGCTCCGTAATGAGGCTCGCACAGAATCCGCGCATTCCCCAGGAGGCGCGCATTCCCCGCCTGGCAAATGCGCAGGTGTCGGATGTAGGCGGGCGACCGCAGACGGTCCAACCAACCGGAGCCGTGGGAGGCGAGAGCAGTGGCCTTACCGAAGAGACGACACTCGATCAGTCGCCAGGGGAAGCGGCGGGCCCATTGGCGGGCAGAGGCGACCAACCTGGTCCCGTGCCCCGATTGCCGGGCCTTGAGGCTGCCGCACCGGGCCTGCCCGGCCTGCGGCAACTATGGCGGCGAGAACGTGCTGACCATCAAGCCGCACGTCCATCGTGGGCGACGGTAGGGCAGGTTTGGGGCCTGCCCCACCGGCTGACGGGGCTGAGCACGGAGGAAGCGGGGTTGGCCGCGTGAACCCGGTCGCGCTGGATGCTATGGGCGGTGATCACGCGCCCGGCGCGACCGTGCTGGGCGCAACGCAGGCCGCGCGGAACCTGGGCATCCCCGTACTGCTGGTGGGGGATGAGGCGCGGCTGAAGGCTGAGCTGGACCGCGCCATCCGGCCAAGCCCGTCCACCTCAGCCCGACTGGAGATCGTGCACGCGGGCGATACTATCGGCATGGAGGAGTCCCCCAGCAGCGCGCTCCTGCGCAAGCGTGACGCCTCCGTGGTAGTAGCGATGAACCTGGTGAAGGAAGGGCGCGCCTGTGGGGTGGTGTCGGCCGGCAACTCCGGAGCGGTAATGGGAGCGGCCGTGCTCCGTCTGGGCCTGCTCCCGGACGTTAACCGGCCGGCGATCGCCATGCTGCTGCCCAGTCGGAAAGGCAGCGTCGTGGTGCTCGACGGTGGAGCAACGGTGGACCCGCCGCCTGAGCACCTGCGCGATTTCGCCCTCATGGGTTCCATCTACGCGCATTGCCTGCTGCACCTCGCGCAGCCCCGGGTCGGCCTGCTCAGCATCGGGGAGGAAGCATCCAAAGGCAGCGCTCTGACTAAGAAGACCTATGCTCTGCTGGAGCAGTCTCCCATCAACTTCGTCGGAAATGTCGAGGGCAAGGGGGTCGCCGAGGGCGAGGTGGATGTGGCGGTCTGCGATGGCTTTGTCGGCAATGTCCTCCTGAAGTCGGTGGAGGGCTACGCACAGCTCTTCTTTGAGATGATGAAGACGCTGATCTCTGGCCGCTTGCGGTTCCGGCTGGGAGCCTGGCTGCTGAAGCCGGCGCTGCGTACGCTTGGGCGGCAGTTTGACTATGCGTCCTACGGCGGCGCGCTACTGGTCGGCGTGAACGGCAACTGCGTGATCGCTCACGGTCGCTCGTCACCGACCGCCATCGAGAACGCCATCCGCGTGGCGAGTGAGCTGGCAGAGCAGCGTGTGGTCGAGCACCTCACGACCCTCTTCCATGAGATCACCTCCACTCCGCTGGCGACTGCCGCCAGACACTCAGGCCGATAGAGCGAGTACCAGGGTTGAAACCCACACCGGCCTCCGTTGGAATCATAGCTACCGGCTCTTACGTGCCTCCTCGCGTCCTGACCAACTTCGACCTCGAGAAGATGGTGGATACCTCGGACGAGTGGATTCGCACGCGGACCGGCATCGAGCAGAGGCGGATCGCAGACGCGGATACGGCCACCTCCGATCTGGCCCTAAGAAGCGCCAGGAACGCGCTCGACGCGGCGGGTCTGCAGCCCAGCGACATCGGCCTGCTGATCGTTGCCACGGTCACCCCGGACATGTTCTTCCCCTCCACGGCGGCCCTCCTTCAGCAGGCCTTGGGCGCGCTCAACGCCCCCGCGTTCGATCTGCTGGTGGGGTGCACGGGGTTCATCTATGGCCTGGCTATCGCGCGTGACCTGGTTGCCTGTGGGTCCTACCAGAGGGTTCTGCTGACCGCCGCCGAGACGCTCTCCAAGATCACGGATTGGCAGGATCGCAGCACCTGTGTCCTCTTCGGCGATGCCGCGGGGTCGGCGATGGTGGCGCGCGTCCCGGAGGGCCACGGGATCTTGAGCTACTCGCTGGGGAACGACGGAACGAACGCGGAGGCCTTGCGAATCCCGGCGGGGGGCTCTCGGCTTCCGGCCAGCGCCGAGACGGTGGCGAACCGCCAGCACTACCTTCAGATGGTAGGGAGCGAGGTCTTCAAGTTCGCAGTGCGCGCTATGGTGGACTCTTGCGAGGAGGCGGTCAGCCGCGCCGGCCTCACCATGGATCACATCGAAGTGGTGATTCCTCATCAGGCGAATCTGCGGATCATGGATGCCGCGGCCAAGCGGCTGAACCTCCCCCTGGATCGGTTCGTCCGGAACGTGGACCGCTACGGCAATACCTCCGCGGCCTCCATCCCGCTCGCGCTGGACGAGGAGGTGCGCGCCGGCCGCATCCAGGCCGGCGACCACGTGCTGCTCTCCAGCTTCGGGGCGGGTCTGAGCTGGGCCTCCATGGTGATGCGATGGTGAGCCAGCCCAGGCCCGGACTCGCGTTCGTGTTCCCGGGCCAGGCCTCTCAACGCCTGGGCATGGCGGCTGAGCTGATCGCTCGTGAGCCAACCGGCCGCTCTCTCTTCCAGCAAGCTGGGACTCTACTGGGGCTGAACCTGGCCGAGATTTGCACCATCGGGGGCGAGGAACTCCTGACTCGCACCGATGTGGCGCAGCCCGCGCTCCTCACCACCTGTGTAGCCTGGTGCGCGGTGCTGCGAGAGCGTGGGACTGCCCCCCAGGTGGTGGCCGGACATAGCCTGGGGGAGTTCTCGGCCTGGGTGGCGGCCGGTGCGCTGGAGTTCGAGGACGCCCTGCGCCTGGTGCGGAGGCGGGGTGAGCTGATGGCCGACGCGGGCGCGCGGCGCCCGGGAGGGATGGCGGCGGTGATCGGCCTGGGGGACGAGCAGGTGGAGCGGATCTGCCAGCGGGCCGCGGCTGCCGACGTCTGCGTGGTGGCGAACTACAACTCCCCGGGACAGGTGGTCGTATCGGGTGAACCGCCCGCACTCCAACGCGTAACGGAGGCCGTGAAGGCCGCCCGCGGCCGGGTCATCCCACTCCGCGTCTCGGGCGCTTTCCATTCCCCTCTGATGGAGGACGCGGCCCACGCCTTCGCTGAACTCGTTTCCGCGGTACCCATGAGCCCTCCCCGGATTCCCGTTGTGGTCAACGTCACGGCCGAGCCGGTCACCGAAGTTGAGCCGGCTCGCCACGCCATGGCCAGTCAGATGACTAGCCCGGTGCTGTGGACGGCCTCCACGCGCAGGATGATTGCGGATGGGATTCGCCTGTTTGCCGAGGTGGGACCGGGCCAGGTCCTCACGGGGCTGATCGAGAGGATCTCGTCCGACGTCCGCGCGCTTCCCGTAGGCACATTGGCGGAGATGGAGGCGTTTCTGCAGGAGTGGAACCCGTGACCGAACCTGGCGACAATCGCGAACCCGGCCCTATCCCGGTTGCCCTCGTGACAGGGGCAAGGCGCGGGATCGGCCGCACGATCGCCCTGCGCCTGGCGCGCGATGCCGATCTCGCGCTCAACGACATCGCCGAAGGCCGGCAGGAGCTCGACGAAGTGGCGACCGAGATCCGCGCGCGGGGCCGAAGGGCCCTGGTGGTGACGGCCGACGTGCGCGAGAGCAGCCAGGTGGAGGAGATGGTCAGGCAAGTGGTCGCTGACCTGGGCCGGCTGGACATACTCGTGAACAACGCTGGCATCACGCGAGACGGACTGCTGGTCCGCATGACCGACGAGCAGTGGAGGACGGTGCTGGACATCAACCTCACGGGCGCCTTCCTGTGCACCCGCGCGGCCGCCAGGGTGATGCTCCGGCAGCGCGCGGGCTGCATCATCAATATGGCCTCGGTGGTCGGAGTGGTGGGCAACGCCGGGCAGGCGAACTACTCAGCCTCCAAGGCCGGCCTCATCGGGCTGACCAAGTCCGCTGCCCGCGAGCTTGCGCTCCGGGGGATCACGGTGAATGCCATCGCCCCCGGCTTCATCATCTCGCCTATGACCGACGCGCTCGACGCGGAGGCGAGGGAGAAGCTATCGGGCCTGATCCCACTCGGCCGCCTGGGAGCGCCGGAGGACGTGGCCGAAGCAGTCGCCTTCCTGGCCTCTCCCGCGGCCCGCTACATCACCGGCCAGGTGCTCCAGGTTGACGGCGGGATGCACATGTGACGACCGGCTGCGGCCTTGCTGCGCAGCCGCCGCTGGATCGCTCTGGAGCCACTACAGACGCCGGCCTCCTGGTTGACGGCTGGGGACAGATGTGATAAGCGTGGGGTCGGCCGGACTCAGTGAGGCCAGAGCTTCACAAGCTGTTTCATCAGCCGGGTACGGCGGGCTATGAAACAGCGCGCCAACGACGCTCCGCATTCGCGGGCGCATTTCATGCCCGCACGGCGGCAGCGCCGCGGCGGGAGGTTCGGCTGCGGCGTTGCTGCGGAGCCGCCGCGGGTATGAAATGCGCTGTTCAGGGAGGATGGAATGGACGAAGTGCTGCTAGAAGAGGTCCGAACACTGGTGGCAGAGCAGTTGGGCGTAGACAGAGCGATCGTCACCACTAACGCCTCCTTCGAGGAGGACCTGCGGGCGGATTCGCTGACTCTGGTCGAGCTGCTGATGGCGCTGGAGGAGAAGTTCGAGCTCCCCGATATCCCCGAGGAAGAGGCGGACAAGATCAAGACCGTGGGGGATATCGTCAGCTACGTGGAGGCGAAAAGAGGAAGCCAGACCGCCTGACCGGGTCTCTGCGCCCGCCAGGCCGTGTGGCGGGCACGCCCGGCAGATTCGTCTGCGAGAAGGGCAGGAGCAAGCTCCTGCCCAACGGGATAATGCATGGAGCGGCGCGTTGTCGTCACCGGCGTGGGCGCGGTCACTCCCCTCGGGCTCGGCGCTGAGCCTAGCTGGGAGGCGATGCGTGCCGGCCGCTCCGGCATAGACCGCATCACCCTGTTCGACCCTTCCGCCTACTCCTCCCGGATCGCGGGCGAGGTGAAAGGCTTCGACCCATCCGCGTGGATGGAGCCCAGGGAGGCGCGGCACTGTGATCGCTTCACTCAGTTCGCCATCGCCGCCGCCGCGCTGGCGGTCAAGGACTCCGGCCTCGACTTCAGCGCGGTGGATGCTACCCGGGTAGGCGTGCTGATCGGGTCTGGCATCGGCGGCACATGGACCTGGGAGCAGCAGCACCAGATTCTGCTGGAGAAGGGCCCCGGTCGGGTCAGCCCTTTTTTCATCCCCACGCTCATCCTGGACATCGCGGCCGGCCGCGTCGCCATGATCTACGGGGCAAAAGGGCCCAATCTCTCCATCGCCACCGCCTGCGCCACCAGCGCGCACACCATCGGCGAGGCCTCGGAGATCATCAAGCGGGGGGACGCGGAGGCGATGATCGCCGGGGGGAGCGAGGCCTCGGTCAGCCCGCTGGCGGTAGCCGGGTTCTGTGCCATGCGGGCGCTCTCTCGCAGGAACGACAGCCCCCAGGCCGCCAGCAGGCCCTTCGACCGCGACCGCGATGGCTTCGTGATGGCGGAGGGCGCGGGCGTGGTAATGCTCGAGGAACTCGAATACGCGCGGAAGCGCGGCGCGCGCCTCTACGGCGAGCTGATCGGCTACGGCATGAGCGCGGACGCCTATCATATCACCCAGCCTTGCCCAGACGGGGATGGGATGGCCCGCGCCATGGAGGTGGCGCTGCGCGACGCGGGGCTGAGCGCGGACGACGTGGACTACGTGAACACCCACGGCACCGGCACCGATGTCGGCGATCTGGCGGAGACGCTCGCCCTGAAGCGGGTCTTCGGCGCGCGGGCGGGAGAGGTGCCGTGCAGTTCGACCAAGTCCATGATCGGCCATACCCTGGGGGCGGCCGGCGCCATCGAGTTGATCGCCTGCCTCTTCGCTCTCCGGGACCAGGTGGCTCCGCCGACCATCAACCTGGAGAACCCGGACCCGCAGTGCGATCTCGACTACGTGCCCAACCAGGCGCGGGAGATGCCGCTTCGCATCGTCATGTCCAACTCCTTCGGCTTCGGCGGCCACAACGCGATTCTCATTGTTCGGAGCCTGAGCTGAGTTGGGTGGGTCAGGAGCAATCCGCCCGCGGGCGGACTGACGAACGGGAACAGGGCTCCATTGCTAACCCCCATCACTGCCGTTGTCCTCGATGTAGATGGAACCGTGGCCACCTGCCCGATTGACTTCGGCGCCATGCGGGCCGCGGTGAACCGGATCGCCGTCCGCTGGGGCCTGGACCTGACCAGGCTTCCGGTGCGCGGCGTCGTCGAGCAGATCGAGCAGGCGGCCGCGACGCTGACCGAGGGCGGCGAGCGCTTCCGGGAGGAGGCGCACCGTGCGGTGGTGGAGATCGAGCTGGAGGCGGCTCCGGCGGCAAGGCTGCTGCCCGGCGCGGCGGAGGCGCTCGCGGCCCTTCGACAGGAGGGCCTGGCAGTCGCCCTGATCACGCGCAACTGCCGCGCCGCGGCGGAGGCGGTGCTGCGAGACCTGACGGACTACGATGTACTGCTCGCCCGCGACGATGTGCCCCACCTCAAGCCCGACCCTGACCACGTGCACCGCTCGCTGGCGGCCGTGCACTGCACGGCCCAAAGTGCAGCTATGGTGGGGGATCACGACTTCGATATGCAGGCCGGCCGCGCCGCCGGAGTACAGGTTTGCATCGGAGTGCGCACGGGCAGCAGCAGCGACAGCAGCCTCCTGGCGGCTGGCGCCGACCTGGTCCTCGACTCATTGGCCGACCTTCCCGACTGGCTCAGGGAACGCCAGGAGGAAGCCCGGTGACGGGAGGCCCCTGGGCTCTGGCTGCGCTGGTCTGCTGGCAGCTCGCGGCCAGCGGAGGCTTGCCCAGGGAGGTGCGGCTCGACCAGGCCCGCCCCTGGGCCGCCGGCGAGCGGCAGGTCCGGGTCCTGATCTTTGACGGCGCGAGAAGCCTGAGCTTGCGCTCTGTCTCACCTCTCGCGGTGGCGCAAGTCCGCGACCTGCGCAGTGCCGGCCTGCGGTCAGCGTCCATCCCCGGCGGAGCGCCCATCTCCCTCCGCGTGTGGCAAGGCCAGGTCGCGCTGCGAGCAGGCGCTCTTCGGGCCACAGGCCCCATCCTCCGCATCGCGCCGCCCTCCCCTGAGGGGGCCACGACCATCTCCGCCCAGGGCGGATGGGGCCGGCGGGCCCTCTACCCGGGCGCGCTGGTGATCTCGCCGGCCACCGGCGGACTCCGAGTAGTCGAAGAGACTGATCTCGAGACCTACGTGGCCGGCGTGGTCGCGGCCGAGCTGCCGAAGGATTTCCCCCCCCAGGCGATGGAGGCCCAGGCCATTGCCGCGCGCACTTACGCCCTGTTCCACCTGGGCGACCACGCCGACCAGGGGGCCGACCTGTGCGCTCAGGTCCACTGCCAGGCCTACGCCGGCTCCCCGCCCGAGGGTTCGCCCGCGGCCGAAGCGGCACGCCAGACCGCCGGGCAGGTGCTGGCCTGGAACGATTTGCTCGTGGATGCTCTCTACCATTCCGCCTGTGGGGGGAGCACGGCTGCCGCCTGGCAGGTGCGGCAGGGCAAGCTGCTGCCGTACCTGAGGGGAACGAGCGACCACGATCCCTACGGAGGCGAAGCCGACCGTTATTGCGCCCAGCGGACTCGCTCGGGGTGGCGCAGGAGCTACTCCTTCCAGCAAGCTCAGCGCCTGGTGGCGTCGAACCTGGGTGTGGTGCTGGGCGACCCCGAGCTGTCGCCTGGTCGCTTGAAGTCGCTGCGGGTGGCCGAGCGCGAAGGCGCTCGGGTCCTCCTGCTTGAGGTCATGACGAGCAGTGGACGCTACCTGGTCCGGGGCGACTCCATCCGGTGGCTTTTCGGCAAGGGCCGCCCCGGGGCCGGCGGGGGGCTGCCGAGCGCGGTGTTCACGCTGACCGTCGAGCGAGATCGGAGCCGGAGGGCGCGGGCCTTCGTGTTCCGAGGAAGAGGCAATGGCCACGGGATCGGCCTCTGCCAGTGGGGAGCGCGCGGCCGCGCAGAGTCGGGCCAGAGCGCGGCCGAGATCCTCGCCGCCTATTACCCGGGCACGGAGATCGTTGACCTGCGCTGAGCTCTTCGATGAACTTGCTCACCAGATACGCCGACAAGGAGGTGCGCACCGTCATCGGCCTGATGTCGGGTACTTCGGCCGATGGGGTTGATGCCGCGCTGGCGCGCGTCTCCGGCTCCGGAGACAATGTCAACGCTTCGCTGGCGGCCTACGCAGGGACCCGTTATCCGGATACCGTTCGCCGAGCCGTCATGGCGCTCTTTGCGCCGGATGCTCCGGTGGCCGATGTCTGCCGCATGAACTTCGCGCTGGGCCGGTTCTTCGCCGAGGCCGCCCTGAGCCTGATGCGAGCGCGATCGCTGAAGCCCGCCGATGTGGACCTGATCGTCTCCCATGGCCAGACCATCTGCCACTTCCCTCCGGGCAGCCCCTTCGCGGACGCGAACGGCGGCTCTACCTTGCAGATCGGCGAACCCGCGGTCATTGCCGAGCTGACCGGGGTGACTGTGGTGGCCGACTTCCGGCCCCGTGATGTCGCCGCCGGAGGCCAGGGCGCGCCACTGGTGCCGTACGCGGACTACGCCCTCTTCCACCACGCGACGAAGACTCGCGCCGTCCAGAACATCGGCGGGATCGCCAATGTGACCCTCCTTCCGGCCGGCGGTGGCCTCGGCGAGGTGGAGGCGTTCGACACGGGGCCGGGCAATATGATCATTGACGCCCTCGTCTCGGCCTTCACCCACGGCGAGCTGTCCTTCGACGAGGACGGGGAGCTGGGCGCGCTGGGCCGGGTGGACGAAGGCCTGCTCGGCTGGCTGATGGGGCACGAGTTCATCGCGCAGCAGCCGCCCAAGTCCACCGGCCGCGAGGCCTTCGGCAGTCAGTTCGTTCACGAACTCCTTGCCCGCGCCGAGACGACCGGGATCTCGGCCGAGGATCTGCTGACCACCGCCACCGCCTTCACGGCCGAGTCCATCGCCGCCTCCTACCGGCAGTTCATCTTGCCGCGCCACCGAGTTGACGAGGTGATCTTGGGCGGAGGGGGAAGCTACAACGTCACTCTCCGGAGGATGCTCCGGGAGCGGCTTCCAGAGATGGCGATCTTCCTGCACGAGGACTTCGGGATTCGCGGCAAGGCCAAGGAAGCGCTGGCTTTCGCCATCCTCGGCAACGAGACCATGTTGGGCCGGCCCGCCAACCTACCCCGGGTGACCGGCGCCGCCCACGCGGCGGTGCTCGGCAAGATCGTCCCAGCCGGATAGCAGCGGCGTCTCTCCTCACAGCGAGGGCTGCGGAGCAACCCCGCAGCCGGGAGTCAGGAGGTAAGGATGAGCCAGCGCACCAAGGGCGTAGTCGTGATCGGCGACGGCCTCGCCGACCGGCCCGTGGCGGAGTTGGGTGGCCGCACCCCGCTAGAGGCGGCGGACACCCCCGCCCTGGACCGCGTGGCGGCCGAAGGCCAGTCAGGCCAGATGGACCCGATTGCCCCCGGCATACGCGCGGGCAGCGACACCTCGCATCTTGGCATCCTGGGCTACGACCCCTTCCGGGTCTACACCGGGCGCGGCCCCTTCGAAGCCCTCGGGATCGGCATGGAGGTGCGCGGCGGCGACATCTGCTTCCGCTGCAACTTCTCGACCCTCGAGGGTGACCTGGAGTTTTCCGGCGGGGTGTTCAAAGGGGCGAAGCTGGTGGACCGGCGCGCGCAGCGGATCTCCGAGGGCACCAAGAAGCTGGCCGCCGCTCTGGACGGCACCACGATCGAGGACGTTGCCTGCCTCATCAAGGAATCCGTCGAACACCGCGCGGCTCTCGTGCTGCGAGGCCCAGGACTGGGACATGAGGTGAGCGATGTTGACCCTCACGCGGACGGCTTGCCGCCTCATGCCTCTGTCGGCGGGGACGAGGCCTCACAGAAGACTGCCCGCGTCCTAAACCAGTTCGTGCTGCGCTCGTGGCAGGTGCTGAAGGATCACCCGGTCAACCAGGCGCGGGTGGCGGCCGGCAAGCTGCCCGCCAATGTGATCATGCCTCGCGGCGCTGGCATCGCTCCCCACCTGGAGCCCTTCGCCAAGCGCTATGGGATCACCGGCGCCTGCGTGGTCGAAACCGGGCTGATCGCGGGCATCGGGCGCTACCTCGAGATGACTGTTCCCGGGGTGCCGGGAGCGACCGGCGGCGCCGACAGTGACGAGCTTGCCCTGGCGAGGGCGGTGATCGAGATGCTGGCCGCCCATGACTTCGTGCTCTGCAACTTCAAGGCCCCCGATCTCGGCGGCCACGACGGAGACGCGGCCGCCAAGATGCGCGCCGCCGAGAAGCTGGACAACCTCGTCCGTTACGTAGTCGAGCATGGCCCGGCCGACCTGCACCTCGCCGTGACGGCTGACCACTGCACGCCGGTGAGCTTCGGTGACCATACCGGTGACACGGTGCCCCTGGCGATCCGCGGCCCGGCGGTGCGGCCCGACGCGGTGCGAAGCTTCTCCGAGCGAGCGGTGGTCTCGGGCGGCCTGGCGCGCATCCGGGGCAGCGACTTGATGCCGATCCTTACCAACCTGATGGGCGTGCAGGAGAAGTTCGGGGCCTGATCGTCTCCCGCGCGCCGCAAAGAGCTTACGCGATGGGTATGGCGTCAGGTCTGATCGCGATCTTCGCCATCGTGGCGGTGCTGATGTACCTCAACCGCCTCCCCGCGATGGTGGCCCTGCCTCTGATGGCCGTCGCCATCGCGGCGGCGGCGCGCGTTCCCTGGGCTGACCTCGCGGGGATCATCGGCGACGGCGTGTTCTATCTGCACAAGGCTTACGCGACCGCCATCCTGGGCGCGATCCTGGCCGAGATCGTGGCCAAGACCGGTGTCGCCGAGACCATGATCAAGAAGGCCGCCGAGCTCGGCGGCGACCGGCCCCTCGTGCTCTCTCTCATCCTGACCGGGGTGGTGGCTCTGCTCTTCACCACGCTCGGAGGCCTGGGCGCAGTGATCATGGTGGCCACCATCATCTTCCCGATCCTGCTGGCCCTCGGCGTCCCGGGGCTTACCGTCGGCGCGCTGTTCCTGCTCAGCATGAGCCTGGGCGGCATCTTCAACCTCACCAATTGGCAGCTCTACAAGGAAACGCTCGGTCTGTCTGCGAGTGCGATCCTGTCCTTCGCGCTCCCGCTGGCCGGCGTGATGGCTGTCGCCACCGCCGTCTTCGCTGCGGTTCAACTCCGGCCCAGCCAACTGCGGAGATACTGGCAGGACCATCCCCGGCCCGCCCGCCCGGCCTTCGCCCCCTGGTACACGCTGGCCACCCCGATCGTGCCACTCCTGCCGGTCCTGGGGTTCGGCATCCATAACCTCGTCGCGCGGCCGGCTGGGGCTTTCGAGTTCCCGATCACCACCGCCATGGTGATTGGCATCGCCTACGGTCTGCTCGCCGCGCCCCGACCGGCGCAAGGACGGGTGCAGTTGCTGGCGCGCAGCGCGGTTGACGGGATCGGCGCGGTAGCGCCCGCGGTCGCGCTGATGCTCGGCATCGGCATGCTGATCAAGGCCGTCACCCATCCGCTGGTGCTGGAGCAGGTCCGTCCATTGCTGGTCGCGATCCTGCCGGGGACGCGCCTGGGCTATGTGCTCGTCTTCTCCGTGCTGGCCCCGCTCGCGCTCTATCGCGGCCCCCTCAACATCTGGGGCATGGGCTTCGGCCTGGCGAAGATGATGGCCGCCGCCCCTGCCCTGGGACCGGCCGCGATCATGGCTGCGCTCTTCTCTGTGGGCCAGATCCAGGGGGTGTGTGACCCGACCAACACGCACAATGTGTGGATCGCCAACTACGTGGGCGTTGACGTCCAGCAGATCCTGCGCCGCACCATGCCCTACGTCTGGCCCGCTGCGGCGATGGGATTGGTGATCGGCGCACTGCTCTTCCTACAGGAGGCGCGCATTCCCTGAGGGGAATGCGCGGGTGCTGTTTCATGGCCCCGCCGGGGGCGGGCTATGAAACAGCCGGCCGGCGGCGGCGGCGTGCGCGGGCGCATTTCATGCTGGCGCACAGTGCGGGGAGCAGGGTCGGGGGGATGCGCGGATAAGGGCGCGGGGTTGCCGCTTGGTCGCCTCTGGGCTATAATCGCGCTCGGGCAGGCGTCCGCCCGCCGCGCACGCGACGGGTATCGGGGGTATGTCGGCCCTGTAGTTGGCAATTCCGGCCGCGGGGTTGCTGCGCAGTCCCGCGGACCTGTACTGGAGGCCGTGATGCAGATCAGATGTCCCAGGTGGGGACTGGTAGCTGCTGCCCTGCTCGTGACTACCTATGCCGCCGTGCTGCCTGCGGCCGCCCCGGAGCTGAGACCTCCGCTTTCCGTCCAATGGATCTACTCCATGGGTCCGTCCCCGCGCGAGGGCAAGGCCCCGGTGGTGAAGTCAGGCCGGGTCTACGTGACCTACGCCGGGGGGCTGCGGTGCCTCGACGCGGTCACAGGCGCGCGGCAGTGGCGGTTCGAGCCCAAAGGGGTGGACGTCACCACAACTCCTGTTTTGGCAGGCGACCTGGTCATCGTCGGCGCCAACGATGGCTACATGTACGGCGTAGATGCAGCGACGGGCAAGAAGGTCTGGGAGCAGAAGTGCGCCGGCGCGATCGGAGGCGACCCGATCCTGGTAGACGACGTGCTGCTGGTGGGCGCGCAGGAGATGGTGTATGCCATGTCGCCGGACAGCGGGCAACCGAAATGGGTCTGTGGCCTCACCGCGCCGGTCAGCGACGGGCCACTGGTGGACAACGGGCTGGCCTTCTTCCTTTGCCAGGACGGCTCCCTCCAGTGCGTGGATCTCTCCGAGGGCCACTACCGATGGGCCGCGAAGCTCCCCACTGGCCCAAACCCATTCACACCCATCATCGTTGGCCGCCGGGTGCTGGTGGGGGCCGGCAAGAGCCTGGTGGCGGTGAGCCGCGGCGGCTCGATATCTTGGACCGCGCAGTTACCGGCCGGCCTTGGCGGCCGCCCGGTGGTGGAGGGCGACTTGCTCTATGTCCCCTCCGTAGGCCAGCCCGGTCTGCGGGAAGAGACTACCGAGACGGGCGGGGCGGCGTCAAGCGCGCGGATCGTGAAGCTGAGCCCTATCCGCGGTTCCACTATCCTGGGTGAGATCCTTATCCTGTCCTCCAGCTCCGGCCGCCAGACGGGCAACCCTCCCTTCCGAGTGAGTGGGGCCGCGACCACCCCGCCCCTGCTCGTGGGCAACCTACTGGTCAGTGGTACCGGAACCGCTATGGTCTACGCCCTGGACCGCGCCTCCGGTACCGCGCTGTGGGCCTATCGCTGCCTCGCGCCCGAACAGGACCAGAGCGCGGGCGCGACTCAGGGGATCTACGCTCCGCTCTTGGCCGCCGACGGGTCTCTGTATTGCCTCACTGGCGGAGGCGATCTGTACTGCTTCTCGGCGACCGCGCCGGACGCGGCCGGGCCCGTCCTGAGCGATATGAAGCCGCAGTCAGATGAGGCGCTCCCCAGCAAGACGCCGGTGGATGTCACCTTCACCGTGGTGGACGAGGGTAGCGGGGTGGACCCGGCCTCCATCGAGGCGACATTCGACGGCGACCCCGCAGAGGTGGAGTTCGACCCGGCCTCGGGCAGCGGCGCTTTCCACATCGGATCGCCCAAGGACGGCTCGCACGTCGTCAAGGTCGCGGCCAAGGACTACCGCGGCAACGCCTACGCGACTCAGTGGAGCTTCCTCACCGATTCCACCATCAAGCCGCTGGAGACCCAACAGACCACGGGCACCATCCGACGGCGCACCGGAGGCACGGCCGGCCAGCGGGGTGGGGCCGGTGGCGGAGGGGGTGCCGGGGGTGGCGGCGGCGGTGGAGGTGGACGAGGTGGCGGTGGCGGAGGCGGAGGGGGGCGGGGCGGCCGTGGTGGCGGAGGCAGAGGATAGTCCGGGGGAGGTCAGAGTGAACGAATCGCAGGCCTGGCTGGCCCTTACGGCCGCGGACCTGCTGCCGAGAACTGTGCTCAGCCTCCTGGAGCACTTCGGGACGCCGGCCGCGATCATCTCTGCTCCGGTCTCCGGTATCTCGTCGGCCGCCCGGCTAACGGGCTCCGAGCTCGCGCGGCTCGCAGAAGCCCGCACCCGCGACTACGAGCCGCTCGTGCAGAAGATGGACGTGCTCGGCGCGCGGCTCGTCACTATCCGGGACGACGAGTACCCAGCTAACCTGCGCAACATCCACGACCCTCCCCCGGTCCTCTTCGTGCGGGGCGGGTTCCAGCCGGGGGACGAGAGATGCGTCGCCATCGTCGGGACCCGCCGCGCCACACCCTACGGGCGCTTGGTCTCAGAGACGCTGGCGAGAGAGCTGGCCGCCCGCGGCATCACCGTGGTGAGCGGAATGGCGGCGGGGGCCGACGCGGCGGCCCACCGCGGCGCGCTGTCCGCCGGGGGCCGGACCATCGGTGTGCTCGCCTGCGGCATTGATGTCCCCTACCCGCGGGACACCCTGGAGCTTCGAGAGCAGGCTGTCAAGAGCGGCGCCGTGGTCTCGGAACTGCCGCCGGGCACGCCGGCTCGCCCCGCTCGCTTCCCTGCCCGCAACCGCCTGATCAGTGGTCTCGCCTTGGGGGTGGTGGTCACCGAAGCGCCGGAGCGCAGTGGAGCGCTGATCACCGCCGACCTGGCGGCCAACCAGGGTCGGCAGGTGTTCGCGGTCCCCGGGAGCGTCAACAGCGACCTGAGCCGCGGCACGCACGCGCTGCTGCGAGATGGCGCGCGCTTGGTCGAGTCAGTTGACGACATCTTCGACGAACTCGATCTGCCCCAGCCCCCGGTCCGACAGGCGAGTGCGGCCTGTGGGCCGGCCCCGCGGCCTTCCCCTGCCGAGCAGATCGCCGAGAAGACCGCGGTGGGGCTTGCCGGAGACGAACGCTCCATCCTGAACGCGCTCTCATTGCAGCAAAAGCACGTAGATGATATTGTCTACCAGTGCCAGCTCCCGTCGTCCCGGGCCAGCGCCGGGCTGTTGATGCTCGAGCTGAAGGGCCTGGTGCGGCGGCTGCCTGGCAACATGTTCATGCGAGTGCGCTGATCCGCGTCTTTACAGGCGCCGCCCGGGCACTCGGAAAGCATCCATGGCCAAGTCCCTGATCATCGTCGAATCTCCGGCCAAGACGCGCACCATCGGCCAGTTCGTCGGCAAGGAGTTCCAGCTCGAAGCCTCGCTGGGCCACGTCCGGGACCTCCCCAAGAGCACCTTAGGGGTGGACGTCGAGCACGATTTCGCGCCGAAGTACCTGACCATCAGGGAGCGCGCCTCGGTGCTGAGGCGCCTCAAGGACGCACTGGCCAAAGCGCAGGAGGTCTACCTCGCGACCGACCCGGACCGGGAGGGGGAGGCGATCGCCTGGCACCTCGTGGAGGCGTTGAAGATTCGCAACCCGCGGCGGATCGAGTTCAACGAGATCACCCGCCGCGCCGTGACCGAGGCGCTCCAGCACCCGCGCAAGCTGGACATGCGCCGGGTGGATGCGCAGCAGGCACGCCGGGTCCTCGACCGGCTGGTGGGCTACAGCCTCAGCCCGCTGCTTCAGCGGAAGATGGGAAAGTGGGGGCTGAGCGCGGGGCGAGTGCAGTCGGTCGCGGTCCGCCTCATCTGCGACCGCGAACGTCAGATTCAGGCCTTCGTTCCCGAGGAGTACTGGGACATCACCGCCCATGTGACACCCGGCCCTCTGGAGCACCTCTTCCCGGCCAAGCTCGTCACGAAAGACGGAAGGAAGCTGAAGCTCGAGGACGTGGATCTGGCGCGCGGCGTGCTCCTCGAGATCTGGGACTCCCAGCTCCGAGTGGGGAAGTTCAAGGAAACTGAGCAGCTCCGCCGGCCGCCAGCTCCCTTCACCACTAGCACCTTACAGCAGGAGGCGGCCAACCGGCTGGGCCTCTCCGCCCGCCAGACCATGCGCGTGGCCCAGGCCCTCTACGAGGGCGTCGAGCTGGCGGGAGAGCACGTGGGCCTGATCACCTACATGCGAACCGACTCCACCCGCGTCGCGCCCGAGGCCCAGGCGGCCGCCCGGGAGGTGATAGCCGAACGGTTTGGCGAGAGCTACTTGCCACCCGCGCCGCGGCAGTATGCCTCCCGCCGGGGGGCGCAGGAGGCGCACGAGGCGATCCGGCCCACCTCTCCCGCTCGCACCCCGGAGGCGGTTGCCACCATGCTGACCGATGAGGCCCAGGTCAAGCTCTACCGCCTCATCTGGTCGCGCTTCATGGCCAGCCAGATGTGTGACCAACGACTCAAGATCACGGTGGCCGACGTCTCCGCCGGGCCTTATCTCCTGCGCGGGCGCGGCGTGAAGGTGCTCTTCCCCGGTTTCGCCGCCGCCTACCCGACCCGGGAGACGGAGGCAGCGATCCCGGCGCTCGTGGAAGGCCAGTGGCTCGACCTGCTCGCGCTCCAGGGCGAGCAGAAGTTCACCGAGCCGTCACCGCGCTACACCGAGGCCAGCTTGGTGCGGGCACTGGAGGCGAACGGCATCGGCCGCCCGAGCACCTACGCTCCCATCATCGGTACCATCCAGGAACGCGGCTACGTCTACCTGGAGGAGAAGAAGTTCCATCCCACAGACCTGGGCTTCGCGGTCACCGACCAGTTGGTGGCGCACTTCCCTGGCATCATGGATATCGAGTTCACCGCCGGCATGGAGGCGAAGCTCGACAGCGTGGAAGGAGGCGAGGCCGACTGGGTCACCACGGTGCGCGAGTTCTACGGCCCCTTCAGCCAGGCGCTCGGCCAGGCCGAAGAGACGATGCAGAAGATCTCCGTGCAGCCCCAACAGACAGACCAGGTATGCGAGCTCTGCGGGAAGCCCATGCTTCTGCGGGTGGGGAGAAGGGGGCCGTTCCTCGCCTGCTCGGGCTACCCGGAGTGCAAGCACACGGCCCCGGCCCCGGGCTCACCCGAGCAGAAGCGGGGGCCCCGGGTCGCCCCTGAACCGACCGATCAGGTATGTGACAAGTGCGGCAGCCCGATGGTGATCCGCAGTGGACGTAACGGTCGCTTCCTCGCCTGCTCGGCTTACCCCAAGTGCCGGAACACGCGGCCCCTTCCCGGCGAAGAGCCGCCCACCACCGATGAACGTTGCGAGCTGTGCGGTCGGCCGATGGCGGTCCGCAGGGGGCGCTTCGGCCCGTTCCTTGGCTGCACCGGGTACCCCGAATGCAAGGGCATCAAGCGGTTGCCGAAGACGAGCCCGCCTGACGACGGCGGCGAGGCCGCGGGTGCAAGCGGCGAGTGATCTGTCGCACGCTTGCTTGCTATCCATGTAAGCTCGTGCTACATCACTCCGGAGGTCGCGGACCTGCGCTACCGCGTCGCTGGTTTGCTTGACAGTCGCGAAGTGCTAATGCTATCATCGCCCCACATTCAAGATAGGGACGCGCAGGAATGTCTGCTGGTTCTGATGGCTATCGAGTCGCGGTGGTGGGCGCCCGCGCCGTGGGACGGGAGATGCTGCGGGTGCTGCGGGAACGCACCTTCCCGACCAGGGAGTTGCGGGTCTTCGCCACCCGCGAGAGGGACATCTCGGTGGAGGGGGAGAGCTACCACGTCGAGGTGATCCGCGAAGAAGCCTTCGACGACATTGACGTCGCGTTCTTCGCCGGAGGAGATGAGCGGGAGGGCCACTTCGGACCCCTTGCGGCGCGGCGGGGAGCGATCGTTGTGGACAACGGCGACGCCTTCCGGCTCGACCCCGAGGTGCCGCTGGTGGTTCCGGAGGTCAACCCGGACGCGCTGCGAGGCCACGGCAATCTGATCGCCAACCCCAACTGCTCCACGATCCAGTTCGTGGTGGCGTTGAAGCCCCTTCATGACGCGGCCCGCCTCAAGCGGGCCGTGGTCGCGACTTACCAGGCCGTCTCCGGCCGGGGCACCTCCAGGCAGGGCAGCGACCCCGTGGAGCAGTTGCGCCTGGAGATGGCAGCCATGAGCGAGAGGATGGCGGCAGTGGCCCCGGACCAGAGACCTGAGGAGCGCCTGCACGATCTCCTGGTAGCGGCCGCCCAGGGGGCCGACGCCGCCGTCCAGGATCGCGGCCTCTTCCCACACCCCATCGCGGGCAACGTCATCCCTCACATCTCCAGCTTCGGTGAGGATGGCTACTCCAAGGAGGAGGCGAAGCTGGTCAACGAGACGCGCAAGATCCTGGGCGAGCCCGACCTGCGGATTACCGCCACCACGGCTCGCGTGCCTGTCTTCAACGCTCACTGCGAAGCCGCGAACCTGGAGTTCGAGCGTCCCATCACGGCCGCCCAGGCGCGGGAGATCCTGTCGCGCGCCCCCGGCGTGGTGGTGGTGGACGATCCGGCGAACGCGGAGTATCCGCTGCCGTTGCACGCCTCTGGCAGAGACGAAGTCTTCGTGGGGCGAATCCGCGAGGACCCGACCGTGCCGCACGGCCTGAACCTCTGGATAGTGGCCGACAACCTGCGCAAGGGCGCGGCCCTGAACGCGGTTCAGGTTGCCGAGAAGATGATCGAGATGGGGCTGCTCCGGCCGCGCAGCCAGAGCGGCGTCGCGGTTTCGTAGCTGTCGCAAGTCCGGCCGGTCTGTGGGCGGGGACACCGATGAAAGTAGTAGTCCAGAAATTCGGGGGCACTTGTGTCGAGTCCGAGGCCAATCAGCTGGTCACGGCCGAGCGGATCATGGAGGCCAAGGATCGGGGTCTCCACCCGGTCGTGGTGGTTTCGGCGATAGGCCGCGAGGGGCAGCCCTATTCGACCGCCGAGCTGGTGAAGCTCGTCCAGCGCATTGACCCGGTCATCGAGCCCCGTGACCTCGACCTGCTGATGTCCTGCGGTGAGATCATCTCCACCGTCGCCATGGCCCATGTGCTCAGGACCAAGGGCTATGACAGCATCGCCCTCAGCGGCGGGCAGGCCGGCCTGATCACCGACGAGCACTTCGGTCACGCTCGCATCGTGCGGATCGCGGCCGATCACCTGCTCGCCGGGCTCCAGGGTGGTCTGATCGTCTTCGTCGCCGGGTTCCAGGGGATCACGGCCGACCATCAGATCACCACGCTCGGCGCCGGCGGCAGCGACTACACCGCGGTCGCTCTTACCCGGGTGATCAGCGAGACCCCCAAGCTGCCCTTCGGCGAGGAGCTGGAGGTCGCGCCGCTCCAGATCTGGAAAGAAGTGGACGGGATCATGACCGCCAACCCGCGCAGCCTGCCGGTGGCGGAGGCCGCTCGCACGATTCCCCACCTCACCTATGACGAGTGCGTGGCGATGTCGCGGTTAGGCGCGGAAGTGCTCCAGCAGCAGGCGGCAGAGATGGCCCGGAAGCACCGCATCCCGCTGGTCGTGAGGAACTTCCGCGGACCGGACAGGCCCAGCAGTCAGGTCGGCCTCCACGGTGGGGCGGTGAAGGACGACCGCGCTACCGCCGTGGTTGACCAGCCGCACCTGCTCGTGTTCGACCTGCACACGCCCGACGAGAGGCTGGCCCTTCAGATCGCCGAGCGCCTGGAGAGACACCGGCTCACCTTCTACCAGGTGACCACTGAAGCCGCGAAGGCCAGGTTCGCGGTGAGGCCGCTGAAGTACCGCGATGCAGGGCGAATGGTGAGAGAGGTGATCTCCTCTCGGGGGGTGACGGCCGACATCACCATGGGCGACTTCGCGCTCGTCTCCCTGGTGGGCGAGGCATTGCGCCAGCGCCTGGAGGCCTGGGCCGACCAGGCCGGGCGGGTGCTCGCCGCGGCCAAGATACCCGTGCATGGCGCGGCCCACGACGAGATCAGCCTCTCCTACCTGGTGACGGCGGCCGACTGCAAGCGAGCCGTGGACTGCCTGCACCAGCAGTTGGTGCTGTAGTCCGGACTCACAGCTGACCAGGGGAGCGGAGGCATGGCCTTCCAGCCTAGCGGCATCTTCGTCCCAAACATCACTCCCTTCTCCGCCCAGGCGGTGGACGAGCCGGCCCTGCGCCGGCTCCTCGACTACCTGGTCGCGGAAGGGGCCGACGGCCTGGTGCCATGCGGCACCACCGGCGAGTCTGCCACCCTGAGCTACGACGAGCACCGTCGGGTGATTGAGCTGACGGTCGAGCACCTGGCCGGCCGCGTCCCCGTCATCGCCGGCACGGGCTCGAACAGCACACAGGAGGCGATCGTCCTCACCAGGCACGCCGAAGAGGCCGGGGCCGACGCCGCTCTCCTCATCTGTCCCTACTACAACCGGCCCACCCAGGCCGGCCTGATCGAGCACTTTTCTCGCGTGGCAGAGGGGACCGCACTTCCGCTTATCCTCTATAACATACCCAAGCGCACTGGCGTGAACCTGGAGCCGGAGACCGCGGCCGCGCTCTCGCGCCTGCGGAACATCGTCGGCATCAAGGAGGCCAGCGGCGACCTGGGCCAGGTGGCCGAAATCCTACGGCTTGCCGATCCCGGCTTCGCCGTGCTCAGCGGCGACGGGAACATGACCTTCTCGATCTGCTGTCTGGGCGGGACCGGCGGCATCCTCGCCGACGCCCACATCCTGCCCCGCGAATGGCGGCGCATGGTGGACCTGATCGCAGCTGGCAAGCTGGCCGAGGCCCGCGAGATCCACTTCCGCCTCCTGCCCATTGCCAAGGCGCTCTTCCTTGAGACCAACCCCGTCCCGGTGAAGGCGGCGATGGAGATGCTCGGCCTCGTCGGGGGCGAAACGCGACTGCCGCTGGTGCCCGCGACCGAGGCCTGCCGCGCGGCGGTCCGCCGGGAGATGGAGAAGCTTGGCCTCCTCTGACCGAGCAGCCGAGCTGGAGGAGGTGCATGCGCAGATCAGGCGCTGCGCCCTTTGCGCGCTCTCTCGCAGTCGCACCAACGCCGTGCCCGGAGAGGGATCGGTGGCATCGCGCATCATGTTCGTCGGCGAGGGCCCCGGGGCGGAGGAGGATCGGCTGGGCCGGCCCTTCGTCGGCGCGGCAGGAAGGTTGCTCACCAACCTGCTGGGCGGCATCGGCATTGATCGGCGCCATGTCTTCATCACCAATCTCGTGAAGTGCCGCCCGCCCGGCAACCGCGACCCCCTGCCCGAGGAGATCGCGGCCTGCCACGACTACCTGGTCGCCCAGATCGCGCTCATCACCCCTCAGGTGATCTGCACTCTGGGCCGGTTCGCCGCCCAGTCCCTGATCGGTCCGCAGCTTTCTATCAGCCGCGAGCACGGGAAGGCCAGACGCATCAGCGGCATTCTCCATGTGCCCATCTACCATCCGGCGGCCGCTCTCCATCAGGCCAGCGTGGTTGACGCGCTGGAGGGGGACATGCGAGGACTGAGGGCGATGCTCGACCGCGAGGGGGTTGAGCTGAAGGCGATCCTCGACCGCGAGCAGCCTGGCGGGCGCGCGGATGCTAGACCTCCCAGGAAGGAGGCCGGGCGTGCGTAGCCGCGCCTCCTTGGACTTGGTCACCATCCGGCCTGCCCCGCTCGAGACCAAGCTACATGCTGCCTTCTCGGCCGGCTTCCGCGCGGTGGGGCTGATCTGGGACGAGATGCTGACTGCGGGGGAGTCCGCCACCGAGGAGGTCCGCTTGAGCGGACTACTCGTGTCCGGGATCGGCGCCCTCTCCGGATGGATGGATGAGGACCGCGCGGCCCGAGGCATCGCCCTGGCGCGGGCCGAGCAGGCTTTCGAGCTGGCAGCGAATCTTGGCTGTTCGGTCGTGATCGCCTGGCCTGGCGTCGAGCCGCTCGAGCCGGTCGCGGCCGCGGGCCGCTTCCGCGAGCTGTGCCATCTCGCGCGCCCGTACGCGGTCAACGTCGGTCTGGAGTGCGTGGGCTATGCCAGGCAGATCGGCACCGTGAGCGCGGCCTGGGAGATCGTGGAGATGGCGGAGACGCCCAACGGCGGCCTGGTGATAGATACCTTCCACTTCCACCGGGGCGGCTCAGACCTCGAGATGCTGGCACCGCTGCCGAGTGAGAAGATCCTGCTGGTGCAGCTCAGCGACTGCCTGGACCTGCCGCGCTATGAACTGGCGAATCGCCACCGCCTCTACCCTGGGTCCGGTGTCCTGCCGCTGGAGCCGCTGCTGGCCGTGTTGAGAGAAAAGGGGTATTCGGGGTATTACTCCCTGGAGCTCCTCAATGACGAGTACTGGCAGGAGGACCCCCTGATCGTCGCCAGGGAGGGGCTCCGGTCATTGCGGCGTCTCGACATCGCTTAGCGAGTCTCGCCCAAAGACGTAAGGGCGAAACTCGTCAGAACACCTGCAAAAGGCTGAAGAAAGACGTTCGCGCAATGCTGCTTCAAAGGCTGCGGCGTTGCTTCGCAGCCGCCGCCGGATTGCGCGAGCGTCAGTGGAGCTCACCACCCTATTGTGAGAAGGGAGAGATATGCCCGAGCAGCCCTTGGAAGAGCTGAGAGGTATCTGCGAAAAGATCCGTCAGAACTTCGACGCGAAGGACGCGGCCCGGGAGAGAGGGCTCACTCTCTCCCGGGAGGTGATCCGCAACAGCGCCAACGCGATCCGTGCCGTGCATCGCGCCGAGTTTGACGAGGCCTCGGCCCTGACCGCGCAGAGCGCCGGCCTCCTCCGGGAGGTGGATGCCGTCCTCGCCGATCATCCCGATGTCTACTACGCGGGCTTCGTTCACGATGCGCAGAAGGAGCACGCCGAGGCGCACCTGACCTACGCCCTCGTCCGCGGCGAGAAACTCCCGGACCCGGACGATATCGAGGTCGGCTACGCGGCCTACCTGAATGGCATGGGCGAGGCGGTGGGCGAGCTCCGCCGCCATGCCCTCGACCGGATTCGGCAGAACGACATGAACTGGGGCGAAGCCCTGCTCGCCCAGATGGACGAGATCTACTACGCTATGGTGTCCTTCGACTACCCCACCGCCATCTCCGGCGGCCTCAAGCGCACCGCGGACGTCACCCGCTCCCTCATCGAGCGCACCCGCGGCGACCTCACCAACGCCATCCGCCAGCAGCGACTCGAGGCCTCTCTGGCCGAGCTGGAGCAGGAGATGAAGAGGGACGCGCACTGACCTCCTCGGGGCGCGAAGACGGCAGGGAACCATGACAGAAGCGGCCTCGCTAAAGAACCGGAAGGTCATCTTCAGCGCCATGCAGGTGACAGGGCTCCTGCATCTTGGCAACCTGGAGGGGGCGCTGCGCAACTGGGTGCGCCTCCAGGACGAATACGAGTTCTACGCCGGCATCGTTGACCTTCACTCTCTGACCACGTCGTACGAGGATACCTCGAACCTCGTCCCCTACACCCGCGAGGCGGCGATTGACTACCTGGCCGCCGGGATAGACCCAGAGAAGACGGCCATCGTCGTTCAGTCCCACGTGCCCGCGCACTGCGAACTGCACGTGCTGCTCTCCATGATCACACCAATCGGCTGGCTGGAGCGCGTGCCCACCTACAAGGAGAAGCGCGAGCAGCTTCACATCGCCAGCCCTTCCTACGGATTGCTTGGCTATCCCGTGCTGATGGCGGCGGACATTCTCGTGTACCGCGCCCACGCGGTCCCGGTGGGTCGAGATCAGGTCCCCCATCTTGAGCTCACGCGGGAGATCGCCCGCCGCTTCAACCAGATCTATGGCGACGTGTTCCCTGAGCCCGAGGCGCTGCTGACCGAGTTCGCCGTGCTCCCCGGCCTCGACGGCCGGAAGATGAGCAAGTCCTACGACAACTGCATCTACCTCTCGGACCCGGCCGAGACCGTTCGCGAGAAGGTCAGGCGGATGTTCACCGACCCGGCGAAGATTCGCAAGACCGATCCCGGTCATCCCGATGAGTGCCCGGTCTACGCCTACCACCTGGCCTACTCCCCGGAGGACGCCCCTCAGGCGAAGGCCGGTTGCGAGGCCGGCCGCCTGGGCTGCGTCGAGCACAAGCAGCACCTGGCCGACATTCTCATCCGCGTCCTGACGCCGCTCTGGGAGCGGCGGGCCGTCTTCTCGGCCGATCCGGCGCGGGTTGATGCGGCCCTCGAGGAAGGGGCGCGCCGGGCCCGCCGGAAGACCGACGAGACCATGCGCCTCGTCCGCCGCGCCATGAAGCTGCCCTAGCACCCGCAAAGGCGGCGGCGCGCAGCTTGGCGGAGTGGACACCCGGTCCGCGATGAGGCATACTTACGCGTAGCAGTTGACCCAGCAACGCTCATACCAGCCATCAAGGTAGTGGAGGCAGCAATGATCGCTTCTGACGTGGCGGCTCGGGGGCCGGCTCCGAGGGTGGAGGCGCCCCCGGATCGCGTCTTCACCGGGCACCCCGTGTCCCTGCCCATCTTCCAGGGACCTCTCGACCTGCTCCTCTACCTGATTGACCGAGACGAGATCGTCATCTTCGACATTCCGATCGAGCACATCACCAATCAGTACCTGGACTACCTGGCCGGCCTGGAGGAGCTGAACATCGAGGTGGCCGGCGAGTTCCTGGTGATGGCGGCTCAGCTGCTCGAGATCAAGTCCAGGATGCTGCTGCCCCAGGACCAGCAGCCGCAGCCGGAGGACGACGAGGAGGTCGGAGATCCCCGCGCCGCGCTGGCCGCCCGCCTGCTCGAGTACCGGCGCTACAAGTTGGTGGCCGAGGAGCTGCGCGCTCGCGCCGAGGTCCAGCGGCTGATCTTCTCCCGCGGCGAGCTGACCAACGGGAACGGGAATGGCGACGGCGAGCGGCCCTATCTGATGCTCAACGAGGTTTCGCCCTTCGACCTCTGGGCCGCCTTCCAGAGCTTGCTGAACCGGGTGAAGGAGCCGACGACGGGCGAGCTGGCGAGGCCGCGGTTCACGGTCGCGCAGAAGGTCGCGGCCATCGCATCCCGCCTCCGGTGGGCGGAAAGCGGGCTCAGGTTCGCCGAGCTGTTCGAAGAAAGCGTCACCCGGCTGGAGGTGATCGTCACCTTCCTCGCGCTGCTGGAGCTGATCCGGCTTCGCCGGGTCCTGGTCGTGCAGGAGGGATTCCTGGGTGAGATCCGGGTCTACCCGGGCCGCGCCGTGGCTGCCATGGCCGCCGCGGAGGGAGGAGTGCCTGAGGCGGGATGACGCA
>Ga0315280_10000421_pt1 | contig 78685 bp, 80 predicted proteins | sample YL17G06_40_MG_FD_203697 | JGI IMG/M metagenome (GOLD analysis project Ga0315280, IMG submission 203697) | Sediment microbial communities from Yellowstone Lake, YNP, Wyoming, USA - YL17G06_40 | ecosystem: Environmental > Aquatic > Freshwater > Lake > Sediment | place: USA: Wyoming | collected... | reverse complement strand
AGCAACCTGCTCACCTGCAACTGGGGCCAGCTCGTTCTTCGAACGATCAATCAGAACAGAGTATTCGTCCCCGAACTTTTCTACAAGTGGGTTGTAAATGCTCCACACTTTCTGAGTGGATGGAGAATCAGCACTCAACACAGTGGCAATAATTTCGGAGAGCGGAAGCAGACGCATGAACCCGACGGCGTTTGCAGGCTTGAAATCCGCGGGGCGGTCAGCCAATTCTTCGACACGTTGCTCCACGCCCTTGGTGAGTTTTCTGCGGCAGACTGGGCAAATGTTCCCAAGCTTCGCTGCCTCCCTCGGAGAGAGCGAGACATTACAGTTCCTATGTCCAGTCCAATGGTATTTGCCGTACGCCGGGTCTGTTTCAATCGTAAACTTGAAACGCCCCTTGTCCTTTGAACGGATGGCATCCAACACGTCCTCATAATTCGGCTTCTTGAGTTCAAAGACGTTTGCTTCTCTTCCAATGCGCCAAGGCCAGAAGCTGTGGCTGTCACTGTTTGAAACCAATGTGAACCTGTCAAGCTTGCTTAATCGCCAGTTCATAGGCGGATCAGATGAAAGGCCTGTTTCCAGGGCGTAGATGTGTTTGGTCATGTCCTCGTAGCATTCTTCAACACTGTTGAAGCCGCTGAAGGCGCCAAAGATGCTGAACCAAGGCGTCCATGCGTGAGCAGGAAAAACCATGTTTTCATCCGAGACTTCCATGACTTCCTCAACTAAGTGTGCCGCGTTGATGTCCAGTGTTGGTCTGCCGTCTGAAGCCAGGTTGCCGTGTTTTGACAGTCTGTCGTTGATTTGTGCGGCGGTTTCCAGGCTTGGTGTAAGGATGACGTGATGGACTTTTTTTACCTCATTCTTTACCGCGAAAACGGTGCTGACTTCGCTTGTCACCATGAAACGCACAGGCGAGTCGTTGCCTGAGGCAAGTTTGTAGAGGCTCGTGTCTGGCTCAGGAACCAGTGCCTCACCCAGCTCCTTGAGCCACTTTGGTTGTGTAAAATCCCCAGTGCCTACGATGCCTAAACCCTTAATTCTTGCAAAACGACCAATTCCCTCTACGCACATTCTTTCGCTTGTTGCCATGCTGTAGCGACTGTGTATGTGCAAGTCAGCTATTACCTTCAACCGTCCCAGTGCCCCAGCATCTCTTGCGGGCTTCGTCATTATTAGGTTATCGCGCAAGTCTTGACTGCGATGTGATAGCCTGAACGCTGTGTGCAAGGTGGAATAATGTTACACCATCTTTAAATCAAAGCGTTGACTAAGGAAAATCCATAAATTCTCTGGGGTGCAGAGTTGCCGACTAAAAAAGAACCAATATGGATAGCCCGAGACCTGGCAAAGTGCAGTGGATGCAGAAAGTGCGAAATAGCATGCTCACTATCCCATGAGAATCGCATATGGCCAGATGCTTCCAGAATAAGGGTCTTCATGCTTGTCCCAGGACTGGAGTTTCCACATCTATGTGCTCAGTGCGAAGACTATCCGTGCGTGGCATCGTGTCCCACAAAAGCCCTGTCGATAAGCGACAAGACAGGTGCGGTGCTAGTGGACAACGAAGCTTGCATCGCCTGCGGCCAGTGCATCGATGCTTGCCCGGGCAGTGTTCCCCACATGCACCCAAGAGAAAAGCGCATCGTTATCTGCGATTTATGCAACGGAAATCCCCAGTGCGTCAAGGTTTGTCAGCAAGGAAGTTGGAACGTACTTAGAGTAGTTGAGAGAGGAGACGAGCCCTACAGACTCTATTCACGGAAGCCCGAAGAGATAACTAAGGACCTAGCAGTAAAAATCTACGGGGAAGCAGGAGGAGAATACCTGTGATACGGGGGTACGCAGGCAAGTTTCTCGACATTGACCTTTCGACCCAAGCTATCAAGGAAACAAAGTTCAGCGATGAAATTTTGCAGGACTATATAGGTGGCAGAGGACTAGCAACAAAAATCCTTTGGGACAGGTTAGGCGCCAGATGGGAGACAGTAGACCCGATAGGACCTGAAAACCTGCTTCTGCTTCTGACAGGGCCCCTCACAGGATTCTATCCAGGAGCAAGAACCTGCGTATCAGGCAAATCACCACAAAGCAACGGTGTTGTAGGGTCTACCCTTTCCGGAGAATTCGGGGTTGAGTTAAGATGCGCAGGCTACGACGGCATAATAGTAGCCGGCGAATCGGAGAAACCAGTCTACCTGTTTCTCAAGGACTCCGACGTTGAATTGAGGAGTGCGAACGATGTTTGGGGCAAGGATGGAAAGCAAACTGTTTCAGCGCTTACTAAGGAGTGCAGAGGGCTTCTGAAGGCGCGTTATCCAAAGTATGGAGAATGGAAGGAACCAGCAATGCTCTATGTTGGTCCGGCAGGAGAAAACAAGGTGCGGACAGCGATTGTCTGCTCAAAATGGGCTCACGCCGCGGGCTATGGCGGTTATGGAGCGGTTATGGGTTCCAAAAAGCTGAAGGCAGTGGTTGCAAAGGGCACAGGACCGTTGCCTGAAGTGGCCGATATAAAAAAGGTGAAAAAGCTCATAGAAACGGTGTGCGACAACGTCTACGATGGAGAATTGTGGAGACGCTGGGGAACCGGAGGAGGAGGGTACCATTTCGGTAATAAAACCAGTTCCGAACCGATACGCAACTGGCAGGAGGAATGGCATGACGAGAAAGGTTACGGGGTTGACAAGTTTGAGAATCGGCTCTGGATGAAACCGTACTGGGGCGATTTCGGTTGCCCAACAACCTGCCTGAAACTCGCCGTTGTAAAAAATGGAAAATTCAAAGGAGCGATAACCGACAACCCTGATTATGAAATGCAAGCGTATCTGGGCCCGAACCTGGGAATATTCACGCCAGAAGAAAACGTGTTTCTCGCATCTCTGCTTGATGACCTGGGTTTATGTGGCATACAAACCGGCAACGTCATGGGCTTCGCGGCTGAGCTTTTCCAAGAAAAAATACTGACTAAGAAGGATTTGGAAGGCTTGGAACTCAAATGGGGCGACGCTGAAGCTTTCGCAACTTTAGCTGAGAGAATTGCTTACAGGGAAAACATAGGAGACACCTTGGCTGAAGGAACATATCGTGCAGCTTTGAAAATCGGAAAACAAAAGAAAATGGATCTGCTGCCCTATGCAGTGCAGTCCAAAGGCATAAGCATCGGCGCTCATGGAATCCGCAGCGGACAAGACTTCCCTGAAATCATTTCCTACGCATGCTCGGTGCAATGCGGTGATCATACGTCTATGGCAAGCCTCCCACTTGACGGAGGTGGAGAAATATCGACGATATTCAACGATTCAGGGGTCTTCTGCATGTTCAACAGTTTCGGCGTACCGCGGAGAATCAGGTTCGACTTCTATAAAGCAGTCACAGGACTGGACCTTACGCAGAAAGAATGGTGCTTCACCAAAGCCCTGAGAATACTGCAACTGCAAAGAACGATGCTGCTTCTGGGCGGCCCAGACTTGAAATGGAACCCGAAAACTGACGACGACAACCCTCCGAGATTCTACGAACCCTTGCCCACCGGACCCTACAAGGGAAAGGCTGCTGACAAGGTCGAGGTCGAAGAGTACAAACACAGGTATTACAAGGCGGTTGGCTGGGACAAGAACGGCATACCAACAGCGAAAATTCTGAGAAAACTCGGGCTCAGAGATGTTGAAGAAGCGTTGGATAGAATAAGTTACGACTAGATTACGTGTAGCTCTTTTCCAGTTTTTTCGAATGCGCCAATAGCAAAGTCCACGTCTTTCCGCGTCAAGGCAGCGTTCATTATCGTCCGTATCCTTGCCCTGTCCCTCGCAACCATTGGAAACACGATAGGCAAAGCAAACACGCCTTCCTCGAAAAGCCGTGCACTCAGCTTCTTAGCAACTCCACTTTCCCCGACTATTACTGGCGTGATAGGTGTCTGACTGTTCCCAGTGTTAAAACCCAGATCCATCATCGCCTTCTTGAAGTATTTAGTGTGATCCCATAACGTCCTGACGTGCTGCGGTTCGCTCTCCAGAACGTCGATTGCCGCTATACACGCAGCAGCAACCGCTGGAGGGTGTGACCCGCTGAGTAGCCAGGTTCGGGACTTGTTGTAAGCAAAGTTAACCAGGTCTCTGGAACCTGAGACGTGGCCGCCCACTACTCCGAAAGCTTTTGAGAAAGTGCCCATTTCCACCTGGACCTTGTCACGGCCGAGCTTGAAATGTGAAACGATGCCTCTGCCTCCTTCGCCCAAGACGCCTTCACCGTGTGCGTCATCAACATAAACCATTGCACCGTGCTCTGCCCCATGCTTGGCAATTCCGTCTAGACGTGCAATGTCGCCGTCCATAGAGAAAACGCCGTCTGTGATTATCAAGATTCGCCTGTAACTTGGCGTATGTTTTTCGGCTTCTTCCAACACGCGTTGCAAATCCTCCATGTTAGAATGCTTGTAAACTGCTCTCTCGGCGTGGGCCAGTCTGACACCGTCGATTATGCTGCCGTGGTTAAGCTCGTCGCTTATTATCAAATCCTCTTTTCCGACCAGCTGGGGAATCAAGCCCGCGTTTGCAGCGAAACCCGTCTGGTAGACCAGCGAAGCTTCCGCGTGCTTGAACTTTGCAAGGCGCTTTTCAAGCTCGATGTGAATATCCATCGTTCCAGCTATAGGACGGACTGACCCCGAGCCGGCTCCGTGAGTTTGAACTGCCTTTATCGCAGCTTCCTTCAATCGGGGGTGATTGCTTAGGCCAAGGTAGTTGTTAGAGCAGAACATCAAAACCTTTTTTCCGTCAACATTGCACCATGGCGAACTCGGACCCTGAAGAACCCTAATCTTCCAGTCAAGCGCGTTCTTCACGAGATCCTGATACTCTTCCCCCAAAAACGTTGTTGGATTGCGCATTCCGTACAGCCTCTTTTTTCTAGTTTGGCACTGCTTCTCTTAACTCTTTCTAGCTGAACCAAGCGTTTTCACAGTTTTCCTTCAGTGAAGCGTTTCGACAGTTTCTCTATCATGTCCCTGGTCATAGTGGCCAGGTTGTATGTTGGTTTCCAACCCCACTCTTTGCGAGCCACGCTGTCGTCAATTGACATGGGCCAAGAATCCGCGATTTTCTGTCTGAAGTCAGGCTTGTACTCGCACCTGAACTCTGGGATGTACTTCCTGATCTCAGCAGCAAGCTCCCCTGCTGAGAAACTGATTCCAGTCACATTGTAGCCGTCGTGACGCTTGATCTTTGACAGGTCGGCTTCCATCAAATCCATGGTGGCCTTGATGCAGTCCGGCATGTACATCATCGGCAGAACCGTGTCCTCCCTCACAAAGCATGTGTACCGCTTGTTCTTTATTGCCTCGTAGAAAATCGCCACAGCATAATCAGTCGTCCCTCCACCTGGAAGAACTTCACTGCTTATTATGCCCGGGTATCTGATGCTTCGAACGTCCACATCGAAGCGGTTAAAATAATAATTGCACAAAAGCTCACCGGCAACCTTGGTGACCCCATACATCGTTCCAGGAATCAAAATCGTTTCCTGAGGAGTGTTAACCCGAGGGGCTGGCGGGCTGAAAACCGCGATAGAACTAGGCCAAAAAACCCTGGCCAACCCGTGCTCTCTTGCAGTTTCAAGCACGCTACAAAGACTAGCCATGTTCACGTTCCAGGCAAGCTGCGGGTTCTGCTCTCCAGTAGCTGAAAGAATAGCCGCTAGATGGTAGATAGTGTCAATATCATACCTTTTTACTGCCTTTTCAAGATCAGCCTTCTCATTCAAGTCAACGATTTCAAATGGGCCTGACTTGAGCAGCTTGTCGCTGGGCTTCTTGGTATGTCCTACCGCAACGACGTTGTCGCCGCCGTACTTTTTCCTCAACTCCAGCGTTAACTCTGAACCAATCTGGCCAGTGGCGCCAGTTACCAGAATCTTCTTCATCCTTTCCGTCGGCATTCCACAACCTCTTCTATTCTCGTGAGCAAGCGTTTAGAATTTTGGCATATAAGAATTTTTCAAGCGAAAAAGCTGTTTTCACATAACTTTTGCACGTGCGACCGTACCCTAGTTCCAAGCATGTCGGATCTTCCTTCGGAATGTTTTGGAAATTCGCTCGTTTTGTGAAAATGGTTTATACCCAGCGCAGCAAATCTCATCATCGATGAACCATGAGGCTAGGCTTGATTGTCAACCCCATAGCGGGAATGGGCGGAAAAGTTGGTTTGAAGGGAACAGACAACGTCTTACAAGAAGCCTTGGACAGACGAGCACGACCAGTGGCCCCGACAAGAGCGACAGAATTTCTGAAGAAGCTGAAGGGGCAATTGGCAGAAACGCCAATTCAAATTCTGACTTGCCCCGGAATTATGGGTGAAGAGGAAGCGGAAGCGGCAGGGATGCCAGCTCAGACTTTGCCCATGAAAATTGGAAGGAGAACGTCCGCTGAAGATACGAAGCTGGCAGTACAGCTTCTGATAGCGACAAACGTCGATTTGATAGTTTTCGTCGGAGGAGACGGTACGGCCAAAGACATTTTCGATGCACAGCACGGATGCGAAGAGCCACCAATCTTAGGCGTCCCCTCAGGGGTGAAGATGTACAGCGGTATTTTTGCAATGAACCCAGGAGACGCTGCAGATGTAGTCTTGGCTTTCGCACAGAACGAAGCGGAGATAACCGAGTTTGAAATCATGGACTCTGATGAGAAGGCCATACGAAGTGATTCCTTCGCCGTGAAGCTTCATGGTTACATGAAAGGACCTTTTGTTCCAGCTCGTATCCAAGGAAGCAAACAGATAAGCCCGGATACAACTGATGAAAGAGACAATCAAACGGCAATTGCGAGGTTTATAATAGAGGAGAAGAAGCCAGGAACAACGTGGATTCTTGGTCCAGGAACAACCGTCAAATGTGTTGCGGAACTGTTGGGTGTTGAAAAAACACTCCTCGGGGTAGATATTTACAAAGATGGCAAGGTGATTCTTGATGTGAATGAAGAAAGAATCCTGGAAGAAGTGAACAACAACTGGGAGAGCACTTGGATTGTTGTCTCGCCTATTGGGCATCAGGGAATAATCTTGGGAAGAGGAAACCAGCAGATAAGCCCGGAAATCATAAAACGCGTTGGAAAACAACGAACAATAGTCTTAGCAACCAAAAGCAAACTTCAGAATATGGAAGAGAAGGTCTTGAGGGCCGACACTGGCGACACAGAGGCGGATAATATGCTAAGGGGATACATCAGAGTCGTAACCGACTACAGAGAATGGCGGCTCATGCTCGTCCAATAACGTTAGGCACCAAACTTCTTAGTTTTCCCGAGCAAATCCATCAAGGTGTGCATCAAATCATTGCCCCTTATCCTGTTCAAGCCCCCTTTAGCGCATGATCTTTCCCCAAACTCGACAACGCCATCTCGGCGAACGTATGGCCCGCTAATTACCACAGGAACAGGGTCTCCTTCATGATTTCCAGTCACGCATGAAGTCGTGTGATCAGCAGTCACAGCCAAATAAGTCGAATCCAAACTCACATGATCAAGCATGAAGCGAAGCATCTCATCAACCTTCTGCACTACTTCAATCTTTTGCTTGAAATTTCCATCGTGGCTAGCAACATCAGTGGCTTTCACGTGCAGCAACACAAAATCATTGGTTTTTAACGCTTCAACTGCTGCCCTCGCTTTTGCCGTATAGTCAGTTTGAATCGTTCCAGTAGCCCCTTTAACGCTAATCAACTTCATTCCCGCAACCTTGCAGACTCCGCGTATCAAGGGGACTGCAGCAATACATGCAGCTTTGATTCCAAAAACTTCTGAAAGAGGAGCTATCTTGGGAATTGTACCTGCACCTCTGCACAAAACCATGTTTGCCACGCGCAGTTTATGCTTGGCACGTTCCTTGTTCACTGGATGTTTTTTCAAAACCTTGTGAAACTCGTGGGTCAGATCATTGACAATTCTAGCTGTGCGCTTAGCTTCTGGAAGACCGCTTAGAGGCTTCACTTCCAAAACAGGTTTCCCCGCAACCTCCGGGTCCGAATCGCTGATAGCCGTTGATAGGCTGTGCCCGCGGATAACCAGGGCTGCTCGATGCTGGACGGTGTTTTTGAAAAAGAATTCAACGTTAAGAGACTTCTTGAGTTTGACCTTCTGCAGACTCTCAGCCAACTTCGTTGCACCCTCATTCACTATCCTGCCAGCCCTTCTGTCCAGAACAACAAAGTTTTTGTCCACCGTTGCGAAATTGCATCTGAACGCCACATCCCCGGGCAGGACCTCTACACCAGAACCTACAGCTTCCAAAGCACCTCTACCTGAATAAACTTTCAAGGGGTCATATCCGAGCAAGGCGAGAGTGGAAGTATCAGTCCCTGGAGGTACTCCAGGGGCTATGGGATCAAGTATGCCACTGACACCATTCTTGGCCAACTGATTCAACGCTGGCCTATGAGCTGCTTCCAAAGGAGTTTTCCACTCCAGCTCCTTAATCGGCCTATCGGCCATTCCGTCTGCGATAACCAAAACTGCTCTCAAGCCTGATCCTTACCTCTCCCAAGTCAGAATGCACTAGATTTTGGGTTGCTGTGGTTAAAACACTTGCGTATCCTATGAATTGGAAATTGAAGAGAAGAGCGGCAAAGAGGTGCTGTTAACTTCTCATGAGATAGGCTGACATGTTAACTGTCGTGGGATGAAGAAGGATTAGCCTTCACAAGCATGTTCACGCATAATGGCTTCGTAATCTTCTTTGCCTACTCTCTTAACGCTTCCTTGGAAGAATGAACCGTAATTTTCATGGCGCGGAACAATCGAAACTTTTCCGCGCAATCGTTCGACTGATAAAGGATTAGTCCATCTGTCAATGTCCGTTATGAAAACTCCTTGCCTCCAATCCAAATACTCTTCATGAACAAGCTGCCTTATCTCATCTAGATTCAGTTCTCTAAAACTTGAATCTAGAACACATGTTCCAAGAAAACATTGACCGCCATTACCAGCAAGGTAAAAAACAACTTCATCACCCCTCTTCAACTTGCTAATATTTGCTACTCTCTTTCCGCCCTTAGCACTACCCTTGAGGCCCCAAAACATATCTTGCATTTTGTGTTCATAAATCTCAATGCCTTTTCGACTAAACTTTTTGTTTTCGTCATCCTTTACATTGAAAATCCAGTAACTTATCAAGTTCCAATCACCAATCTTCTATAGAATGGCTTGTCTTAAGAATGTTCAGACGAGTTTACTTCAAGAATTATAGCAACAAACCCCTCATTGTTTGGATGACTCCTCCTAGCATGCTTTGACCCTAAATTCCCCACAATAACCATAGAAGTATATGACCCAGAAACCCAATCACAAAGCAAGCATTTACTTTGAAATCTGCGTCCCTTCATTCCTTCTGTCTTCATAAAGTGTGATTCTGATATTCAGTTCACTATCCATCAATATAATGCTTAATGTTTTAAGCTTCTTCAAACAATAACGAACACATGGGCGAATCACCTAAGGAAAAAGAGGCAAGAGGCAGACAAGCATCCATAGAAGGATTTGCAAACGAGAAAATCATCTGTGGTCTACTAATGAAGAAATATGGAAATGTTTCAATGGTTGACCTCCCATTGTCATCCTACGATATGACCTTGGTCAATAAACTGAAAGATGGTTCCGAGGACATTATTAGAATCCAGTCAAAAACAGCAACCAAATCTGTTCCTTTCACAGGAGGAGGAAGAGGGGGTGTGGAAAGAATACAAATATCGGGTATTAAGACATATGTTCAATCGCCCAAACGTTCAGACTGCGTTGTTGGTATTCATTTTGAAGATGGCGAACCAGTACTGTATTTTGTGCCAACATTTCTTATCGCAGAATTAAAATCTAGAAAGGGCGAGCAAGCGAAGTCAATTTCTATAAACAAAATAAAGCCACTGAAAAATAATTATGAGATATTAGAAAAATGCAAAGACAGAGATTTCGTTATAAAGAAGGCCAAAGAATACGAGATTCTTCCCAAGTTTCATAATTCAGTTCTTCTCTAGAATCACCAAGTTTTCTGTAGGTGTCCTTGTATCTTTTATTCCAGTAGCAGGATTGACTCTATACGCAAACAGTCTACGGCTCACTATCTTATCCGCTAAGGTTGCCCTATGACGCCAGCCTAAATGCGTGAAATGTTCAACCAATATTTTGTCAATAGGTGTGGCCTTTCCCCGTGTGCTTGCATGACCAACGAAGAGAAACACATATGACATAATCTTCTCTTGCAACCTAGTAAGCGACCCGATGACGCCAAAAAAATAATTGTCAAATACTCTTCGGATATGCTCTTCCTTGATACTCTCTCCATACTTGGAAAATGTCTCCGAGTATATTCGGCATGGCTGTATGTCTCTATAGGGTATTTCCAACTTGCTCAGTGCCTTGATTTCGCTTTCATGATGTCCTAGCCAGAACAAGTCTAGTTTCGCTTGACGGATATATTCTTGCGATTGCACGTAGGGCGGTGAAGTTATCAGAATGTCTTTTTTTTCTTTCAGTTCTTCGGTGAGAGTGTCAACTCCGCCCTTGACAACTGCCTTGACCTTTTTAGGTGATAGCTGATTATATTCTCGAATACCTTCTAGAACTTTTATTATTTCGTTTTGTAGCATTTGCATGAATTGTCTTTTCCAATCCAAGGACAGTAAACGGTTTACGCGCTCTTGTGATCTTAACGACTTTGCTAGTTTTTGCCTTTGTGGGTCGTCGTATGAGAAATGTCGCGTAGTTTTCAATAAGGGTACAGTTAAAATAAGCTTCAAGTTTCTATCTGAAAGTGAATGGTAATATCCCCAAATCCTGTATAGGAATGGCAGAAAATCGGGAACAAACCAGTATTGGAGCCTCGCCCATTGTGGAACGAACTCTTTGGTGTATGAGAGCATTTCTCGTCTTACTTCGCCTATGTTTACTTCTTTCGGTTTCATAGTTGCAATTTCGTGAAGGGTTTCTATCATCGGGTTTAAATCCCAAAGTTCATAGTCGTTGCCGTATAGTTTAGACATGATGCCAACAGTGCCCGATCCAGCGAAAGGGTCGAAAATCTTCATTTCAGGCCGCGCATATTGGCTTAAGACGTATGCGATTACGTGTGGAATGAACTTGGCAGGATAGCGATAAAGACCGAATGTTGCGTAAGTCGTTGAACGTAATTGTATCATCTCGCGAAAAATGACATCTTTTGTTTCGCCATCTCCATTCTGAACTATGCTACGAACTTGATCTAGCTGTTCAGAGTGTTCTGGAAAGAGGTTTTCTGTGGATGGCATTGTGATTATCTCTTTGACTTTTTAGTTTCACTTAAGTTTTCAGTGGAAACAGCGCTTGTTCCAGTGGAGTTTTTGAGTGGTCGAACTAGGATTACCAATTCATTGTTTCGTGCTTCAAAATCCCAGTCGAGCTTGTCTCCAGCTTTGAGTTTGAAGTGTTTCAGTATGCTCATGGGCACTGTTGTACGGAGTGATCCTTTCCCAGATGTAGCGACTGAGAGGGTGGTTAATTCGCCCATTCCTTTTACCTCTAATATGGTAAATGTCTTGTAAGTGGTATATAAGTTTACCTATGCTACTACCCCAAAGTTTATAAGATGGCATGCAATAAGGTAATATTGTGGGTAAATATGACGGTAAACAACTTGACTGTAAACCTCCGAGAGCAAAGAGGCAAAGAGATAGTCCATAAAGAAAACCAAGTGACCCGCATCGAAGAAACCTTTTACACTGTTCAGTCTCAATCTGGAAATGGCGAGTATGCCGTTTCTCAAGTAGACCATGAATGGATCTGTGAGTGCCCAGACAACAAATTCCGAAACGTAAAATGTAAACACGTTTTCGCCGTAGAATTTTCGATAGCTCTAAGAAATGCAGTAAGCAACGTAAGAATAGAACCAATCGTAAACTTTCAAGTCTGCCAAATATGCGGTTCAAACAAGGTAGTCAAAGACGGATTAAGACACAACAAGTATGGCGATATTCAGGTCTATTACTGCAAGAGTTGTGGCGAACACTTCACCATTAATTTAGGCTTTGAAAGAATGAAGAGTACACCGCAAATAATTACAAGTGCCTTACAGCTTTACTTCTCAGGTGCATCCCTACGAAAGTGCGCTGAATTTATGAAGCTTCAAGGCGTGAAAGTATCCTATGTCGCAATTTACAAGTGGATTCGCAAGTACGTAGCTTTGATGGACAAGTACATTGAGAAGCTTACGCCTCAAGTGTCTGGAACATGGAGAGCCGATGAGTTATGGCTCAAAATCAAGGGCGATAAGAAATACTTGTTCGCCATAATGGATGACGAAACAAGATACTGGATAGCTCAAGAGGTTGCGGGTTCAAAGTACAAGCACGATGCAAGAAAGCTGTTTCAGATGGCTAAGAAAGTGACTGGAAGAAACCCTGAGACTATAATAACAGACGGTCTTCCAGCTTACCATGACGCTTACAAAAAGGAGTTTTGGACTATGCGAAAAGACACAAGAACCGAACACATCAACGCTATCAAACTTAGAGGCGACATGAACAACAACAAGATGGAAAGGTTCAATGGAGAAGTGCGAGACAGAGAGAAAGTGATTAGAGGGCTAAAGAAGGACGATACACCGATACTTTCAGGATACCAAATCTACCATAACTTTGTTAGACCTCACATGGCTTTAGATGGCAAAACTCCGTCCGAAATGTGCGGTCTAAAAGTTGAAGGTCAAAATAAATGGATAACTCTGATCCAGAACGCAACGAAGGTAAATTGTAATAATAATGGTAATTGAACTATTCCTTAGATTGCCTTCAGAACGCTTTTGTAAGCATCTGCTATTTCTGTAAGGTCTTTTATCTCGCCTTTTGTTAGTTCTCCATATTGTATCCTGTCAAGAACATTATCAATGACTTTTTCAGAAACCTTTTTTATAATTTCCAATGCTGGACTCGGCTGTGGATTCCCTGTAAAAACCATTTTAGCTAACAGAACATTAGTTATTGCAGTATTCATTGCTGTTATTCCAGAAAGATTCAGAGTTGCCTTAACGGGTTTGTATAATCCTCTTTCGCTCAATTCTCTTTCAACGAACTTTATCTCCCCCCCTTTCTCCATATAAGACTTGTGAACATGGGCATATATCGCTCACTATTATCTGCAAGACATCCCACGACAGTTAACATGTCAGCCTATCTCATGAGAAGTTAACAGCACCGGCAAAGAAAATGTTTAATAGGGTCTTTTTGCAATTTCCTAGAAAGTGGTTGAAAATGGGCGATTGCGTTCCACAAAGCCAAATTCTCACAACAATCAGCCCATACTAGGATTTGTTTTGCGAGAATTGCTTCAGCCCGTAGAAGACGATGGAGAAGATAGAAATGTCTGATATGGGAGTTACTGTTAAAAAAACCGAAGACTTCTCAGAGTGGTATGTTCAACTCGTTCTGAAATCTCGGTTGGCTGACTACGCTCCTGTTAAGGGCTGCATGATTTTCCGTGAGCATTCCTACGCCATCTGGGAGAGAATTCAGGAAGCCTTCAACAGAAAGATAAAGGCATCAGGGCACAAAAACGTGTATTTTCCGCTTTTAATACCTGAGAGTTTTCTGAAAAAAGAGGCTGAACACTTCGAAGGATTCGTGCCGGAAGTCGCATGGGTCACAATGGGCGGGGACACTCCGCTGGAGGAAAGACTTGCTGTAAGACCGACTTCCGAAACAATCATTTATGCAACGTTCGGGAAATGGATCAGAAGCTGGAGAGACCTACCGATCAAACTGAACCAGTGGTGTAGCGTCGTCAGGTGGGAAACCGAAGCCACCAGACTGTTCCTGCGTACGAGAGAGTTTCTCTGGCAGGAAGGACACACGGCCCACGCGACGAAAGAAGAAGCAGACCAAGAAGTCATGCAAATTTTGGAGGCTTACAGGGGCATAATGGAGGATTACCTAGCCATACCGGTGCTGGCTGGGAAGAAGAGTGAAAAGGAAAAATTCGCGGGGGCCCTCTACACGATGGCGTTGGAAGCCATGATGCCCGATGGAAAAGCACTGCAGATGGGGACCTCTCACAACCTTGGGCAACATTTCTCCAAGGTCTTCGACATCAAATTTCTGGATCAACAGGAAAAAGAACGCTATGTTTGGCAAACGTCTTGGGGAATGTCAACTCGAATGATAGGTGCAGTAGTCATGGTCCACGGTGACGACAAAGGACTCGTACTGCCTCCAAGGATAGCTCCAGTACAGGTTGTAATAGTTCCAATCCCCTACAAAGACGTTGGCGCAGAACGGATAGTGACGAAAGCCAAACAGCTCTTTGAAAATTTGCAAAAGAAAGGGACAGAAGTCGTGTTGGACGACCGCCAGGAATACACGCCAGGTTGGAAATTCAACGAGTGGGAATTGAAAGGCGTGCCAATAAGGATAGAGATGGGTCCTCGAGACCTGAAACAGAGACAAGTCACCCTTGCCAGACGAGACACGCATGAAAAAATCGCCGTGAAAGAAGGTGAGGCGGTGGCCGTTGTAGCAGATATGCTCGAAGAGATTCAGAGCAACCTCTTCAAAAAAGCTAAAGAATTTCTGGAACAGAGCATTACCACCGCAAGAACCTTCGACGAATTCAAAGAAATTCTGAAGGAGAAAGGTGGTTTCGTAAAGGCATCGTGGTGCGCCAATTCTAAGTGCGAAGAAGAAATAAAGGAAGAGACGGGTGCGACAATCAGGGTGATATCATCGGAAAACGAGGAACCTCTTCCGAAATGTGTACATTGCGGCGATAAGGCGAAGGAAGTCGTCTACTTCGCCAGAGCGTACTGAGGAGATTTCTCTTTCTTTCTTTCCGCTACTGTCAGCGTGCTACTCCGACAGTTTTACACGTCCACCAAGCTGCTTTGCAGCATCCTGAAGCCCAAGTTGTTTTAGAGTAGCTTTTCTCGGTATTCCTCTTTCGTCCCAGCCTCTCTTTCTGTAGTAGATCTGCAGCATGCTGTCATACTTGTTTCTATCAAGCTTTCCACCCTTGAAGGGTCCCTTGGTCAGCGGATCTTCAAACCATCTTGCAGGCGGAACGTCCATGTGACTGCCCCACTTCCTGCCATACTCTCGTATCCAAAAGGCCCGCGTCAAGTTGAACACTCTGTCTGCTACAGTGTTCAGGTCATTCCACGACATTTCCAGACCTGTCGCTGCGTGCAGAAACCTTGGGTACCATTCAAGCTCCAGACCCACTTCAATCCATGGAAGCCGGCATACAGTCAGGCATTCGAAGACTCCTCCGCGAATGCGTTGCAGTTCGATGACTTTGTCAACCTTCTGAGCGGTATAGCCCTCGCGGCCGGCTTTGACTTCCCATGATATCACCCAAGCGTCTTTGTGGTGGGCGCCGACGGAACAGGTTCCGTACGCTAATGCCATGGCTGGAGTAGTGTGACAGTCATAGGCCGAAACCTCCAGTCCTTTCACGTGCATGGCCCATCGGTCTGAACTTTCGCCTACTGCTTCAGACGTAGCCCGGACACCCTCAGCGAGTGCGTTGGCCAGCGGACCGTTTCTATAAGCGATGTCTTTTATCAATGACTTAGTCGTTTTGAAGCCGCCCCAAGGAACGTTGTGGTCAATCAGTCCCTTCTCAGAAGCCTCCATCGCAAAGGCTAGAACGTTGCCTAGAGAAATTGTGTCCAAGCCGTACTCGTCGGCAACTCTGTTGAGAGCTGCAACCTTTTTCAAGTCGCCAAGCCCGATGTTTGAACCCAACATCGCAACATTTTCGTAATCAAGCTCCGATTCTTTCCTGTCAGAATCCTTCACAATGTTGCCGCAGGTCATGTTGCACTGTGGGCAACCACGGTTTGAAACCTTGATCTTTTCCAAGGCAAAACCACCTATGGCCTGAGCCTTATCGAAAACGCCTTCCCTGTAGTTGCACGTTGGGAGAACAGCATTTTCTTGACTCCATTCTATCGTGCTCATTGTGCCCTGTCGCTTCCAAAAAGCATAGTTGGGTTCAGTCAAAACTTCTCGGTATGCCTCGTCGCCCAACTCTCGCATTTCTTTTGGATATGCAGCCTGCAAATCATGTGAGCCTGTGAAAACCATTGCTTTCAATATTTTAGAACCCATGACCGCGCCCATTCCGGGTCGGCCGCCAGCGCGGCCTTCTTGTGAAACGATAGTCGCGTATTTTACAAGATTCTCTCCCGCTTGGCCGATGCAAAGAATGCCAGCAGTGCGTCCGTATGTTGTGCCCAGCTTCTTCTCGGTTTCAAACGAGTTCTGCCCCCAGAGGTCTTCTGCATCTATGAACTCAGCGGACTCGTCTCGAACAACCAGAACCATCGGCTTCTTGGCTCTGCCTTCAACGATTACTGCGTCATAACCAGCCTTACGCATCTGGACGGTGGCAAGGGTGCCGATGTTTCCGTCTCCGTAACCGCCGGTTAATGGACTCTTGGAGGCTACAACGAGTTTGCCGCTGCTTGGCAGTGAAAAACCCGTTAAAGGACCCGCTGCAAAAACAAGCTTGTTCTCAGGTGAAAGCGGATCAATTCCGTGTTTAAGTTCATCCCATAGAATCTTTGCCGCGAATCCTCTGCCGCCGAGAAAGCCGCGCGCTAGGCTTTTCTCATAAACGTCTGCGACTGCCTTGCCCTTGCTTAGGTTCACACGCAAGAACTTGCCAGTCCAACCGTACATGCCGATAATCCGCCCTAAAATTAGTCTAGAATTACTTCTGTCTGTAAGTAAATAAATCTACTTGTGTGCTTGGAGCTATATTACGAGTTTTTCAGGTTCAACACTTCTTTTCTTCAGGCCTAAGTCACTCACTCGGAATTTTCTGTCTCCATAAAGAAAGGCATATTCTTGGTCTTGGCATAGTGCTGCTGCTATTCTTCCGATTGAGTCAGCCTTCAGTATACCGCTCCCGCTTGCACCTCCGACGACCATCATGCCGTTTTCCTCAAAGATTATCGGCTGGCCGTCGATGCTGTTTATTTCGTACAATCCGGCAAAGGCTGAAAAGGGTTGGCAGTCTGTGAGCTGTGGGAAGTATTTAATCATGACTTGGTACAGGCCGTACCTGTAGTAGTTTTCTTCAGGCTCGGGTTCTTCTTCAACCTTGAATGCTCTTGGGAACTCGTCGGCGTACGCGAGCCATAGGGCATCTTCTTCGGGGGCGGGTCGAATGTAGGCTGTAGGTTTGGGAAGAATAGTGAACGGTAAGCATCCAGCGTTTGTGAACTCCTTTGATAACAGTAGTTTCTTCAGTCCCTCAGTTTTTGCCTTGATAGAGAAGACCTGCCGTTTCTTGGCTTTGATGAAGCATTCAATTCCTATCGGGTCCAGAAGCTGTGAAGCCCAAGCTCCAGCTGCGATTATTGTCTTCTTCGCTTTTAATGGGCCTTTGCTAGTCTTGACCCCCGTGACTGTTGCGTCCTGCCAGAAGTATGGTTCGCCGGGCATTCCTAAGGGTTGACGTGGTTCAACAACGAGTTCCTTAACGTCCGTGTTGTACTGAATCTTTCCTCCGAGCTTCAGAAACTCTGATTCGTAGAACTTCACGAGAGAGTCAACGTCGATTAGACCTGCCTTCGGAATCAGTATTCCCTTGTGAACATTTCCAAGGCCCATCATTTTTGCTTCTTCGTCATCGGCTAAGTTTGTTCTCATTTCAAGCTTTCTGGCCAGCTCAGTCTCGTCGTATTCTTTGTATTGAAAGCCTTTGGCGGCCAGTTCCTTCAGGACAGGGAGCATTTTATTGTAACCGTCCTCGTCAAAGAACCATAAGTAGCCGGCCCATCGCAGTTTCAAATCTACGTGCAGATCATTCTGAACGTGTTTGTAGAATTCGGCAGATGAATCGGCTAGAGCAAAGTTTGTCCGAGAGGCAAAAAGACAACGAAATGCAGCTGCGCTCTTAGCCGTGCTGCCTTGGCCAGCAGCACCTCTTTTGTCGATAACCAGGATTTTCAGGTCGGGATTTCGGGCCTTCAGGTGAAAAGCTGTCGTTAGACCTATGATTCCTGCACCCACTGTGACTACATCGTATTCTGCCATGTCGCATTCCCCAATTGCGAGCGTCAATTATGAATTCAGAGAAGATTTAAACCTAGCTCTCAAGACTGCCTGAAGCCTAGATTGCAAGAGAACGCTTATTTACCTCCAAGAAATATGATTTACAGCATCACCGGAAATTGAGGGACATATTTGCGGATTCAAAAAGATTTCAGGGCAGTTTCGACTCTTCTTGCCGTGTTGTTAATTCTTGCTGCGGCAATATTAGGCGGGCTCATTTCTTATATGTGGGCTATAGCACCTTTCTATGCAACTCCTCCTTCCAACAACGTGAGTCTAGCCATCACAAGCGCCAATTTCCCGTTGTATCATGCAAATTACTTCGACGTAACAGTTTTGAACCCATCCTATTCGCCGTCTGGAACAAACGTTACAAACATTTACCTCAAAATCGATGGCGAAACCAGCTTGTTCAATGTTACGAATACCAACCCGGTACTCCCCATACTTCTTGACATCGGTGCATCTGCAACCGTTAGATGTAACTTCAATTGGGGTAGCTATGCTGGAAGAAACATCACTGTGAGCGTGTCCCCTCAGGACGGCACCGGGGCCTTGTACACGGTTCAACCGGCGTTCGTAAAATTGACAGCCAGCGCATACTTTAACGCAACGGAAACCGTGGAAAACTTCCTCATGATCGTTCAAAACGACGCAAATTCAGCTATAAACTTGACGTTGACCAGCGTTTCAATCGACACCTCCGCTGTTTCAGCTGTGAGTGTAATTCTTCCGAGAGTTCTTGGCAAAGGAGAAAGTGTCAGTTTCCTTTGCAACTACGATTGGCAAGGGCACGCAACGCCCGATGTCACGGTTGGAACGCAAGAAGGTTACACTGCTGAAGTTACAGAACAGGTTAACGCGTCTGCAGGCTTGTTTGTTAATGGCGTTCAGTTCAATGAAACAAATCCCAGCCAAATCAGTGTGACGCTCTCTAGCTCTCCAGACTCGACCACGCTCGTCGACATAGCAAACATCACAATAGCACATGGCAACGCCACTGACGTGATGAACGAAACGATTTCAAACCCGTCTCTTCCGTATCCTCTCAACATTGGGAGCAACGTCACGCTCAACTTTGCTTGGAACTGGGCAGACGAAAGCTACCGCAACATCAACATTGCCGTAACAGCCAAAACCACGCAGGGCTTCGTTTCGCAACCAGCAACGTTCACGACACCCGCGCTGGTAGCGGGGAGAATAGACCAAACAGGATTTGATTTGAACGACACTGGACATTTCACTGTAAACGTAACAAACCTGCTCTATTCACTGGAGACGATCAACGTTACGGAAATAGATTTCAACAATAACGCAACCATCATAAGCTCTGCGTTAGTAGCTGCTGGTGGGCAAGCTACTTTTGTTTGTGAATTCAACTGGTCCAGCTTCGTCGGACAAAACGCGAACATAACAGCCCAAGTAACTTACGGCCTGAACAATTCCCTGCTTCTACTCTTCCAAAAGAACGTGCCATATTTCAGAATGTCGAATGTTGCATTTGCGGACTCCCCGCTTGGAAATCCATACATGAATGTCACAGTCGGTAACAGCGTGTTCTCGAAAACAAATGCGACCATCGTACAGATATTCGTACAGACTCAAAACGGAACCCAACCAATCGATGGAACGATATCATACCCGAAGATTAGCCCTCAAGGATACCCGGTCGTCGCGGGGACCGAACAGACGATTACCTGTCCGTGGGACTGGAGTCAGTATGTGGGCACGAACGTAACGGTCGTCGTTCAGACAGCAGATGGGTTCCAGGCGCCAACAACATTGAAAGTCTAGTAGGTTTTCCACAATCTTTATTTCATTTTCAGGCAAACCTTTGTCGATTGAAGAGGATGTCTTTGACTAACGTGAAGACCACTGAAAGGGTGCGGACAATAGAGTATGCGATCCGCGATGTCGTTGTTCATGCAAAGCAAGTTGCAAAGACGGGAAAAAAGGTTTACTATTTGAATATAGGAGACCCTAACGCTTTTGATTTTGACACTCCGTCGCACATCAAACAGGCCTTGGTGAAAGCTGTGGAAGAGGGATCCAACGCTTACTCACCCTCGGAAGGATTGCCGGAGCTGAGGGAAGCCATCAGCGACAAGGAAAAGAGGGTTAACGGAGTTGAAGTCTCTGCTGAAGATGTGATCGTCACTTCGGGAATTTCTGAGGGTATCCAAATGACAATGGCGGCTCTCATCGACTCAGGGGATGAGATTCTTCTGCCAGGACCAACCTATCCGCCCTACATTTCTTACGCCAGATTCTTTAACGGAAAACCGGTAACGTACGAAACTGTCGAAGAAAACGGTTGGCAACCGGACATCGACGATCTCAGAAGCAAGGTTTCCAGCAAAACGCGTGGAATAGTGATTATTAATCCCAATAATCCTTGCGGCGCGCTTTATGAAGAAAAGGTCATAAGTCAGGTTCTCAATTTGGCGGGGGAGTATGACGTTCCTGTCCTGTCCGATGAAATCTATGATCAATTGGTTTTTGAAAAGGCGTTTGTCAGCACCGCACACATAGCTAAGGACGTTCCAGTAATAGGACTGAACGGCTTCTCCAAGGCATACCTGATGACTGGTTGGAGGCTCGGCTATCTGTACTTTCACGGTCCTGAAGGACAGTTGCAAGAGTTGAAGCAGTGTATCGAAAAGGAAGCTAGGATAAGGCTTTGTGCGAACACGCCAGTTCAAAAGGCGGGAGTAGTAGCCTTGAACGGTCCACAAGACCACATCAAAGTGACTGTTGAAAAGCTTAGGCAAAGAAGCAAATACGCATGGAAAAGACTGAATAAAATCAAAGGAATGAGCTGCGCCAGACCAGAAGCCGCGTTCTACGTTTTCCCCAAAATCGACGTCATAGGGTCAACGTGGAAAACAGACGTGGAATTTGTGCTAGACCTTCTGAAGGAAACAGGCGTTCTGTTTGTCCACGGTTCAGGATTTGACCCAGACTACGGTGCAGGCCACGTTAGGGGGGTTGTTCTTCCGCCGCTTGAGATTCTTGAGGAAGCACTTGACAAAGTTGAAGAATTCATGGAAAAGGGAAGGTAGGATTGAGTTTATCGGCTCTGTATTTCGCCTTCTTGTGGCTAAATCAATACTCCTTGCTCGGGATCTGAAACCAGTTTTGAGAATTCTTCCATCAGTTTCTTGGTAATGGGACCCGGGTTCCCGCTGTTTATTGTCCTTTTATTTATTTCTCTAACTGGAACTATTTCAGTGGCTGTTCCTGTGAAGAAAACTTCCTCTGCGTTAAAGAGTTCGTATGGAGTTATGTTCTTTTCCTCAACTTCAAACCCCAGTCTTCTAGCAAGTTTCGCTACTTCTTGGGCAGTTATTCCTGGCAGCGCACCCGTGTAGCTTGGAGGCGTAAACAATTTTCCGTTTTTCACAATGAATATGTTTTCTGCCACTCCTTCACACACATAGCCGTTCTTGTCAAGACATATGGCCTCATCCACGCCGCTTATATTTGCCTCGATTTTTGCGAGTACGCTGTTGAGATAGTTTAGGGATTTTATCTCATGTGATGTCGCATCAACAGGGTCCCTCTTGACCCATGAGAGCATGGCTGTGACCCCGTACTTTTTTGCCTCGCCCTTGTGCAGTGCAATCGTGTCGGTTATCACGATTGTCGTCGGTTTTGAACATTTCTCCGGGTTCAGTCCTAAGTCCCCTACTCCTCTCGTTACAACTAGGCGGATGTAAGAATCTTTTAGGTTGTTCTTCCGCAGCGTTTCCACAACTGCTTGTACCATGTGCTCTCTTGTTATAGGTATCTCAAGCATTATCATGTGGGCCGAACGGTAGAGTCTATCGACGTGTTCTTTCAGTTTGAAGACTGAACCGTTGTATGCTCGGATTCCCTCGAACACTCCGTCGCCGTAGAGCAGTCCGTGATCGAAAACTGAAACCTTTGCTTGTGACTTGGGATAATATGTCCCATCGATGTAAACCTGCAGTTCTTTCTCCAATGCTCTGCCCCCCCAACGGGAAATCAGGTATTAAGGAGAGGTTTGATATATGTTTTGGATAGAAACGCTGGTTTTTAGCCATTATTAACCGTGAAATTGTGGTCTTTTCGATAGGTATTTTGGCAGCGGAAGCGCCTTGAAAGGCTTGTTGAGGGTTGTTTTTTCGATTTCGCTCATCAATTGGTTGAGTTTTACGCTTCGCACTTTTCCCGTTGCCCTGTCCCTCACCGGGATCATGCCAGAGTCGATCTCTCTCTTTCCCACCACGATTATATATGGGGTCCATTCCATCTCGGCCTCGCGGACTTTTTTCTGCAAGGTCAGTGCCCGATCATCAATGTCCACTCGTACGCTGTGTGCCTCCATTTCTTTGGCCATCTTTTCAACGTCCTTCAAGAAGCTGTCAGATATTGGAATCATACGAACTTGTGTGGGCGAGAGCCAGATGGGCAGCATCGGTGATTTGCCGTGTAGCTGTTCATTGTAGGCTTTTTCAAGCAATGCGTACACGTCTCTTTCAATAGCCCCGCTAGGAGAGCAGTGCAGAATTAGGGGGTGCCTTTTTTTGCCTTTTTCGTCAGTGTAAGTTATGTCGTATCTTTCAGCGTTTTCAACGTCTATCTGATCTGTTGAAAGTGCAGCGGCCTTGTCTTGATTGTCTACAAAGTTGAAGTCCCATTTGAGCACGAAATAGAAGAAGCGTTCATTCCACATCTCGACGAGGACAGGTTTCCCAAACACTTTCGCTAGAGAAGCAATGAAGTCTTTGTTCTTCTCGCAAAAGTCTTTCGTGAATCGCACTCCCCCCTCATAGTCGCCTTGGGGTAATCCGATTTCGTCCAGTATTTGCATGCTCAGCTTGAATCTTGTTATGAACTCTTTCTTGGCCTGCTCCAAGTCTGTGCAGAAGGCATGGCAATCAGGCATGCTGAACGCTCTTAAGCGTCTTAAACCTACGACCTCTCCGCTTTTTTCTCTTCTGAAACTGTAGCGGGTTAACTCGTAGACTTTCATGGGCATCTGCTTGTAGGAGAACTGTGCGTCGTGAACCATCAAAAACTGTCCGAAACATGCGGCAAAACGCAGGAAGAGTTCCTTGTCTTCTGATTTAAGCAGGTACTGTCTTGCTGGGAAACGATTCAGGTAGTCAGCTAGGCTCGGGTGCTGGAAATCATACATGACTGGGGTCTCAACTTCCATTGCACCGTACTCGCTCATCTTTGCAGTTACAAACTGTTCGAGCAGAGATTTTATTAGTCGTCCTTTCGGGTACCAGCGGATGTTGCCAGGGTCGCTTCCAAGCTCATAGTCTGCGATCTCCAGCCTTTTCATCAATGTCACATGCGGCGGCATCTGCTGACTTGCCCGGACCTTGGATATTTCATATTTTGCGAATTTCTCCAAGTTTTCATGTCCTTTAAAGTTGAAGTCTTCAACTGGAACAAGTTTTCCGTCAGGCTGGAGGATGTACCAAAAAGACTTGAGCTTTTCTTCCGCTTTGGCTGCTTCAGAAACCTTTTCTTCTTCCTTCTTTCCCGCTTTTGCGGGCAATATTACGCGCGACTGCTCGGCTAGAGGGTGTCCTTTTATTGAAATCGTGAATTGCTTATTCCAGCCGAATGGTGCACGGAATGTTTCTATGCCCTTCTTTCTGGCGTAAGCTTCCATGGCCTTGACAGTTTTCAATGCCTCTGACGGTTTAGCAAGATTGCTACTCAGGTGCGCGTATGGGTAGATCAAGATGCGGTTTATTTTTTGCTTTTCCAGGAAAGCTTGGACCTCATCGATAGCTTTTGTGGCTGTTGTCTTGTCGTCATTTTCCTCCACCGCCGTCAACAGGACGACTACTTCTTCTAGGCGAACCTCCTTCTTTTCAGCTTCTTCGGCCATTGCGACTTCTTTCTTCACGGGTCTGTAAGCGATGAAGTCCGAGTGTAGCTGCAATATTCGCACGGGGTATGTGCCTCCCCATTCTAGGCGCTGTAGCGCCATTTCTCAATCTGCTTGTCTTTCTTCGTTTTCTTCTTGTACTCTTTGTAGTGTTCTTTGCAGAGGTAAGCGCGTTTCTCATTGCCCACTTTGAGACCAGCCACCTTTACCTTTTCAGTCGAAAGTGAACGGACCGCTTCTCGCCCGCAACCCGACACGCTGCATTTCGCGCCTTTATCGATACGTCCCACATTTGACGCCTCATGTTTATTGTATGTTTAACGCATACAATACGCGCCATTCCTTAATCTCTTTTTCCGAAGAAAATCCTTCGCGTGCTCCCCGACGGAGGGGTACTTTGAGGGAAATATCTTTCTGGATTACCGTGCATCCAGCATATGGTCTGTCGAAGCATCTAAGACTCTCTTTGTTCCGACATAAAGCGAAAACTAATAGCTTGGAGTCCCGTCGTATATTGATTCGTGAGTCAGTCTTGGCTTCTCAAAGAAGAAGGCTGGTCCTTCCCTTTGCCGCAATCGTTGACATGGACAAACTTAAGCTGGCTATTTTAATAAACGCAATCAACCCTAAGATCGGCGGAGTGCTCATAAGAGGACCGAAAGGATCAGGAAAAAGCACGATAGTACGATCTTTGACGGATATTCTTCCAAAAATAAGAGTCGTTAAGGGCTGTCCTTTTAAATGCAATCCAGACGACCCGTCCAATATGTGTCCAGTGTGCCTTGCAAAATACAAAAAAGGGGAGGCGCCGTCCGAAGAGAGAGAAATGGTTGTGGTTGACCTGCCACTAGGAGCCACTGAGGATAGAGTGATAGGGAGTTTAGACGTTGAAAAGGCAATAAAACAGGGGATAGAAGCTCTAGAACCAGGAATCCTTGCAGAGGCCAATCAAAACATCCTGTACGTGGACGAAGTTAACTTGCTGCAGGATCATATAGCAGACGATTTGTTGGACGCTGCAGCTACAGGATGGAACATAGTTGAGAGGGAAGGCGTGTCTGTGAGTCACCCGTCCCGTTTCATACTCATCGGAACCATGAACCCAGAGGAAGGAGAACTGAGACCTCAACTCCTTGATCGCTTTCCTCTATCGGTCACTGTCGAAACCATAGGGTCCATTGAGGACAGAGTCGAAGTTGTGAAAAGAACGATGAAGTTCGAAGCTGAACCTGAGAAGTTCTATGAAGAATACATGTCGGCGCAGAGCGAACTGCGAAGGAGGATAGTTCAGGCGAGAGAAGTGCTGAACCGGATAGTTTTTCCAGAAAATCTCATTAAAAGTATTTCTAAAGCATGCCTGGATTTGAAAGTAGACGGTTTACGTCCTGATATCATCATTGCTAAGGCGGCCGCAACCTTGGCTGCATTTGAAGTCAGAACAAAAGTCACAACCGATGACGTACTTGTTGCTGCTGATCTCACTCTAAGTCATAGAACAAGGCAAGGTGGTTTCATTGAACCTGCGAGTAGCCAAGAAATAAAGGAAACATTCACAGCATCCCTCAAGAATGTCTTTCAGTTTGAGGAATCCGGTGGTGCTACGACGAAACAACCCGAGAAGAAACATCTGTTCAAGGGGAAATCGTTGTTCTGGGTCAAAAAGGACGCTTCCGAGCAAGAAGAAGAAAGAGCAAACAAAGATAGCACTGCTAACAAAGCCAAGAGAACGCAGGCTAAGCTTCTGCTCCTCTTCAATAGAGCCCTTGGCGGAGTTATTTTCGGTATCGGAAGAAGGCTGAAGAAAAGCCCCGAGAAAGGAACCGCGACTGAAGGGCTGCAAAGAGGATCGAGCAAGCTCAAAGGAGAAATTATCGAAGAAAAAGTTGAAGCGAAAAAGGGTGAGATTAAAGGAATTCCTATTGTTGGCAACGCTGCCAAGACGCCAGAAGTTTCCGCGGGCCAACCTATAATAACTGGACCTGAAACGAAGATTATTTCACCGTCCAAATACTTTCTGAAAATGCAAGGTATCAAAACAAGGCGACGCAGCGTAAACATCGGAAGACATGCCCAGGCAGTAACCGCAGTTCAAAGAGGCAAGCCCTATGGTTGGACAATTCCTCATGGGAAAACTTCAGACATACACATCCCGGCTACGATCCGAGAAGCATCGAGGAAGCAGAAGACACGGGAAAAACCTTCGGACGTCGCGTTAAAAATCATTGTTGAAGATCTTCGTGAAAAGCTAAGATATCACAAAGCTCCTCTGACGATGGTTTTCGTAATTGATCTAAGTGGTTCTATGCTTTTCAACCTTGGGGCGGTCAAAGAAGCGCTGCTTAGGCTCCATGGTGATGCCCGCAGATATAGAGATCGCGTTGGAATAGTAGCCCTGAAGGATCTTGGCGCTGTTGTTGTCCAGCATCCAATAACAAACCTGAGGGTTATAGCCAGCAAGCTTACGAGTTTGCGTATAAGCGGTTACACGCCGCTTGCCACTGGAATGCTAAAAGCTTGGGAAGTTCTGAAGGAGGCTGAGAGACGAGATCCTTCGACGGTGCCAGTGATGGTAATCATTAGTGACGGAAGCGCGAACGTTCCTCTCAAGAAAAGCTTGGACACTGGCGAAGTACGTCGCATAGAGGAAGCTCGAGTAATCGTTAGAGAGTACGAAGACTTGGCGGTAAGTGATGTATTCTCGGTCTCTACAATGATTAAGCACGAAGGAATCCATACCATAGTTGTGAACACTAATCCGCATGCTTACGGGCGCGAGACCTATGGGTTCTGGGTGACAAGTCAAATTGCCTCAAAAACAAATGGAAAGCATCATATTGTTGGTAGACTAGCGACAGAAGAGCAGATAGTCAAAAACGTTGTTGAACGCCTGAAGGAAGATCAGCAAATGTTAGGAAGCAAGGGCTTCCCAGATTGAATACCTGCGAAACCTGCATTTCTGGATAAGAAGTGGAAGAATAACTGTATTTGTTCAAATACTTACCGAAGGAAATTCGGGTTAAGGTCTGATGGAGGAGCTGGTTACCTCCCTTGCAAATCGAAAAACTGACGTTTCTTTTCATGGTGCAATCTGGGCGAACAAGCGGTGTCAAAGAAAAAAAGGGTTATTGATTTGGCGTTTTCTTTGTAGTTTTTCGTCTTATCACGATGAGAAACAGTGCTACCGCTGCAAATGGCAGTAGATATGGCAATGACGCGGCTGACTGAACTTGACCCTGGCCATCGGTTGATGGAGAGCTTGTTGGCGAAGACGTAGGTTGACCATAGGTGGCGCTGTAGAGTTCAGGAACAGTCTCAACGAGGTGTGGAGTCATGAAATATGTTCCGATACCGCTGCCGCCGCCAGGATAATGGATAAGCTGTATGGATGAAGAGCCATCTGAAAGTACGCTAAAGTCAACTGTAAACAAGAGAGTCCCCCCGTTTATTCCGGGGATGTCTCCGGAACGTGTCGCTACATAGTAAATCTGCCCATATGTTGGTCCATTGTACGTCATGTTTAGTTCTTCGTCAAAGATTTTGGACTCGTTTCTAATTATGAAAGGAAACGAGAATACTGATGCAGGCGAAATGTTAACTAGTTCTAGTACGGTGGGATCATAGTGGATGTCCACCTGAACGGCATAAATATCGACGCAGTTTTCAATTGAAACGTTGAGACTGAAGGATTCGCCTACGGCAAGGTTTCCAGTTTGGTTTGGAAGGGCTCTGATTGCAGTTTTTGGCTGCTCTTCAGCATTGACATTTCTTGCAAGGTTTATTGTTGGCTGCACTAGTAAGATTAGAATAGCGAGAAATAGAACCAAAGATTTCGTTTTCATCGCTGACCCTCGTGATACAGATACTCATGCTTCAGATTTAAGCTTTTGGATTTGTTACACCTCAATCGGTGTGAATTTCTCGTGAAGTTTTTATACTCACCAACCCCACTTCTACTAGCTATGTCAAGGTGAAAAAAGTGGAGGAAAGCGTCCACAGCCTTCTGAGAGAGATGGGTCTAAGCCCCTATGAGATAGATGCCCTGATGGCTCTTCTATCTATAGGTTCATCATCCGCAGTAGATCTGCTCCCTCTGTGTAAAGTACCAAGGTCGCGGATATACCAGGTTCTCACCGATTTGGTTTCGAAGGGATTTGCCTCAATGAGGCCAGGAAAACCAACTGTTTATGAGGCCGTTCCACCGAGAGATGCATTCGGATATAGACTCTACATGTTAAGAACAGACATCGACCGCAGGATCAAAAGCATGGAAAGTAAAGTTGAAAGCGTCATACCTCTTCTTGAGAAGATATCCAGATTGAAGCCAAACAGGGCTATTGCGCCCGAAGATGTAGCATGGGTATATTATAATGAGGAACGCTTCCAAAACAACATTACTGGGTTAGTTCTCAATTGCATTAATAGCTTTCGTTCATTTACTTCTCGGGCCAGTAGTATGGGTCGTCAAGACGCATACAGGAGTCGAGTGGGCGCCATCAACGCGGCCCTCGAAAAAGGTGTCGACGTAAGGCTAATTCAAGCCTTGGACAGTAGCATGGATTTAGGACTGTATTTAGACTTTATCAGAAAGGGAGCCAAACATATGGTACCAACAGTTGACCTCAAGGAATCGTTTTGGATAACTGATGCAAACACCGCTGCCCTTCTTGTCAAAGATGAAAACGGAAGGTTCAGATACGGATTAGTGGTACAAGATCAATTCATAAGTAGCTTGCTCAATCGATATTTTGACGATCATTGGGAAAAATCGGTTCCTGCTGAAAAAGTCATCCAGCAACTTCAGAGGGAACAGCCTAAAAGAAAAAACCCCTCGTCCTAGCGTTTCAATTTTTTGGGCATGCGTCAAAAAAACGCTGATGTAGCCAGCACTTCCAAGATCGATCGAAGCATTTGTTAGACTCAAAAACTATCTCTCAAGTTTCCTTTTTGCATAGAGCGTGTGCTCTTCGATAGATTTCTTCTTTGTCGCCGAATGACGTCGGGCCGATTCCCTCAACAACTAGCGAAGCAGCTGCAGAACCTACGTGTGAACACCAGGCGCAATCTTGACCGCGCCCGTATTCTGCTAAAAACGCTCCGATGAAGGCATCTCCGGCGCCTGTAGGGTCGACGAGTTTCTCGGGTTTGTAGGCTGGGACTCTGTGGACCGTACCCTCGACTGAAACCATAGCACCTTCCGGTCCTAGAGTGACGATAACTATGTCGACGCCGTGGCTGTGCACGGTTTTTATGGCTGAGTCAACCTCGGATTGGCCGGTTAAGGTTTGGATTTCTTTCGGGGTAGACTTGAAAACGTCAATCAAGCCTAAGATTCGTTTGTCCATTGGCTGCTCAAGCGTGACATCTCCGTTTTCGTCGAAATTTCGCATCAGTCCTTGCGGGTCAAGGGACAAAACTTCTGTGTCGCCCCTCAATTTCTCGGCCAATTCGATTGTGATTTCGCCAGCAATTGGTGCAAGATGTATGATCTTGGATTTCAGAAGATTAGGCAAATCTTCGACACGAATAGGGGGCAGCCTGCTCTTCGAACAGAGGCTGCGATTCGACAGGTCATTATTGTATCTCAGCTCAAAACGGGTGGTTAGCGCATCCTCCACCTTAGTCAACCCAGACAAATCAACGCCTTCCTGCTGGAGCCACCACTTGTAAGCTGCCGGAAAATCCGTGCCGACTCTTGAAATGACCGATACCCTTGCGTCTAGACGCCTGGCTGCAAATGAGACGTAGGCTACCGAGCCGCCTAGAACGGTGAATGCAGTTTGTCGATTTGGCAAGAAAATTGAATCTATGCTGAAATGACCCACTGACACGATATCAAACAAGTATGTTCCAAGCCTCTGCTGGAATATTGTTTTGAAGTGAACTTAAAGTCAGCGGAAACTTTCCTTGAGTTGTCTTCGAATGGGCGGTACGAACATCAAGTTGTTTGTTCTTATGCTGGTTCTGAACGATAGAACGCATGTTTTTACTGCTTCTTTTTCTCTTTGAAGATTCCGGTTTTCTTGGTCGACAGCGATTTGCTTGACATTTTCGCGTTTGCGCTTGCGAGTTTCAGTTTCAAGTATTCACCTATTACGATAGCAGCAGGGTAGTAAATTTCTTCCTCAGCCTGTGCGTGCCGGGTTAGTCTGTCAGCAACGCGGACATATTCCAATTTCCTCTCTTTCCTTGCATCAGCGACCGTTTTTTCGAGAGCAGCCACTATTTCTTCGTGTTCCTTAAGCATCTGATCGAGGTCTGTCTTCAGCTTGTCAGTCATTAACAGAATCTCCTTCATGTCCGAAGTTATCTTGCCTTTTGACAGTGAAGGCAACAACCCAAGTGGCGGCAACGCGAAGTCTTCCTCTTTCACAAAATGTGGATGGAGCATATTTGCGAGTCTCTTCGCAGATTTCCCCGTGGCTCCACCTGCTGTTGTAGCCTTTTTCAGTTCCGCATGAAGTTCTTCATGCTCCTTCTCCATTGTTTTGGGAATTTTGAATTCCATTAGTAGACCCGCTCGATATTTGTCATATTCTATTAATAGTTTTTATAATGCGCGAATTGTGATATCCTCGGCTCCATAAGTCAAGGCAAGCAAACAGTAATAGTCAAGACCATAGAACTGTCCATGGACGCGTTAGCTTGCAGAGTCAGCCTTTCAATCGCCAGTATACGAGGTCTAGCGAGGGCGAGGAGTGCAACATTTCCGAAAACCGCAACGAACTGAAGAGCAAAGGCGCATGAGGCAGCGCGAATGCGAATTTAATAATAAGAGAAGTGACTTTTTCGCCAAACCATGGCGGACCCGCTGATATTATGGTCCAATTTCACGGTCTTACACATTCAGCTTTCGGTCGATACGGCCGCTTTGCTGTTCTCTTCCTTCTATGGTAGGCACATTCTTGGATTCGTACTACCATGTATCCATTGTCTTGATATTCACATCCGCAAGGTAGTGTCGTTGTCTTTTCTTCCATATTCACGCATATTCACGCACCGTTTGTCAATCGTTCATTTCTAATTGCACTTCTTCTTCAGCGCTTTCGACCGCTAGTTTTTAGGTTTCTAGGGCAGGAATAATTTGTAGACCGGGTGCCCCCTAAACTGCAGAGTTGTTTCTGATTTTTCCACGGTTCCGCTGGGCAGTCTCATGCAAAGAGAGTTTACGATTGCTCCGTCTGGGATGAATCGCACGCCGTCCAGCAGTTCGCCTTTCGTCACGCCTGAGGCAGCAAATACGAGTTCGTTGCCTTTGGCCAACTCGTCTTGGCAATAGGTCTTGTTCACGTCAACTCCTTCAGCCTTCAACCTCTCCAGCCTTTTCGGATCGTCTTTCTTGTCTTTCCAGACCTTCACGAGCATGGTGCCACCCAGAGTTTTGATGGCCGTGGCTGCAATAGTTGCCTCGGGTCCTGCGCCCGCACCTAATAGGACATCCACGCCTGAAGTCGGTCTACAGGTGACGACTGCTCCTGCGATGTCTCCGTCAGGAATGAGTATTATTCGAACGCCTAGCTTTCTGAGGCAGTGTAGAATCTCAATGTGCCTTTCCCGCTCTAACATTATGACTGTGAAGTTTTCAAGACGCAAACCTTTTTCTCGGGCAACTGTGTGCACGATGTCTTCAATCGACATGTCTAAGGAAATCTTTCCAATTGAGTGGCGATCAGTCGCCACTTTGAAGTAGTATCCGTCATCGGGAAGCACCTGAAAACAACCTGCGGGTGCACAAGCAAGGGCAGAGATAGCGTCTTTTCTGCCCTTGGAAGCGGCGGTTGTGCCGTCCACTGGATCAACGACGAACTCGACTTTCGGGCCTTTACCTGTTCCAACTTTCTCTCTGTGTATAAAGGCTGGCGCGTTGTCTTTAGGTCCTTCGCAGGCAATCACCTCGCCTTCAATGTCTGTTTGAGCCAAGACAGCTCTTGAAAATTCGACGGCTTTCGAGTCTATCAAGTCCTCGTTGCCTTGGCCGATGTGCATAGCAGCTCCAACAGCTCCTGCAACGGTGATTCTAGTCAACGAAGGCGCCAAAGCTCTGAGAGAAACCAAATACTACACCTCTCAAATCACCTATGAAGCTGCAATGCCTTTTCTCGCTTCTGGTCTATTTCTTTTGCGCATGATTAAGCACATGCTATATCTGACGAGCCGAAAACATTTTAACTTTTGATCCTAAGGCTTAAACCGTGTGACGCCCTTCGAGCGCTCATCAACTCCACAAGATTTATAACACATTTATAAAGATATACTAAAGTCCGTGGTAAAAATGGAAATGGATAAAATAGCAAGATATGCTTTCATGGCCTTCGTTGTCATAGCAATCGTGATGGGACTAGCAGTTGGCTATATGGCTTGGAACGCTAACAATACCTATCCCATTGGTTGGTCTAATACTGACGTTAGCAACATTAACGGATATGTTACGTTGATCCTGCTTATTTTGGGTATCATTGTTGGTTTGGTGAGCATAACAGCAAAGGAAGTGCACCCGTTTCTCATTGCGGCCATCGCTCTCATCGTTGCTAGCATCACACATGTCTGGTCTCCCTTGACAACAATTCACTCACTACTTGCTTATTGGGCTGATGGCATTCTGAGCTACATCGTTGCGTTCGTTGCACCTGCAGCGGTCATAATCGCTATTAGATCTGTTATTGCCATAGAAAAAACGAAATAGGATACTTTTCTGCCCTTCCTTCTTTTTTTGTCGTTCAGCCTCGCTAATGGCTTGGCGCGCGCGCCTAGGCTGCAACGGCACTGTTTACATTGAATGAAACAGTTTAAGAAAATGTACAGCATTAAATGGGAGTTGTATCTAAGGAACATTGAGGGAAGACCGATTTGCATTCTCACAGGTTCTTCAATGATGAAAAAGAAAGGAGAAAATGGCAAAACCCAGAAACCATTCTGATTGAGGCAGGCGTTAAGACTGGGCTCAAATTCGTGGACTTGGGTTGCGGTGATGGGTTCTTTGCACTTTCGGCCGCAAGGTTAGTGGGCAACGAGGGAAGAGTCTACGGTTTGGACGTTGACAGTCAAGCAATTGAAAGATTGAAGGAAAAAGCTTCGAAAGAAGGACTGAAGAACTTGACACTGAAGGTGGGGATGGCTGAAGAAAAGGTTTTTTGTGATTCGTGCGCGGACATCGTTTTCTTTGGAATAGTCCTCCACGACTTTAGGGATCCAATCAAAGTCTTGGCAAACGCCAAGAGAATGCTCAAACCGACTGGACGGTTAATAGACCTTGACTGGAAAAAAGAACCCATGCACTTAGGCCCACCTTTGCAAATAAGATTCAGCGAGGAAAAAGCCTCTGATCTCATAATAGCAGCAGGCTTCAAAACAGATGAAATAAGGAAAGAAGGGCTTTACCATTACATAATAGTTGCAACACCAACGTCCTGACTGAGTGTCAGCCGGGTTCATTCAAATCACCAACTCGGAGCAGAGCAGCAGAACCATATTAGAGGATGCACGAAGCGGAAATTTGCAACCAAGCTTTATTCCCATTCAATCGCTTATTCTCAAGTATGATCCTTCGAAGAGAGTTCTATGAACGAGACACGTTGACTGTTGCAAAGGAGCTTCTGGGGAAATTTCTTGTTCATGACACTGAAGAAGAAACTACAATTGGCAAAGTGGTTGAGACAGAGGCGTACAAGGACCTGAGGATAAGGCGTCCCATGCATACAATAATCGCCGCACAAAGAGGACAGAAGTTCAATTTGGACCCAAGGGGCATTCATACATCTATCAGATTTACGGTATGTACATTTGCTTTGACGTTACAAGCGGTGGACATGCTGGAAAACCCGAGGCAATCTTGGTTAGAGCGCTAGAGCCGATAAGCGGCTTGGAAGTCATGATGAGACGAAGAGGCAGCGGTCACCTAAGCAACTTAACCAGCGGTCCGAGCAAGCTTTGCATGGCCATGGGCATATCAAAAAACAAAACGGTGCAGACCTGTGTATGGAACCTTTATGCATTGAAACTAGCGTGACAATTGATCAAGAGCACATAACTCAGACAACGAGGGTTAATGTAGACTATGCTGATGAATGGGAGCACTTGCCTTGGAGATTCTATTTGAAAGATAATGTTTTTGTTTCAAACCCAAATTAGAATGTAAAAACACGCGATAAGCGAGTCAACCAGTGCATCCGCCTGGCAATGATGGTAAACCAGAAGTTTGGTGCTCCGGCCGGGATTTGGACCCGGGTCCGCGACTGTCTCTCACTTCGTTGTGTCGAGAGGCCGCTATACATGGTCCTTCCCTGCTAAAGTTTGACCGGACTATACTACCGGAGCCCTTATGATTGGATTTCTCTTAGGGATAAATATCTTTTGACATGTTCGGGAGAGCGAGGACGTAAGCGGAATTGTGTTCCATTTTGCTTTGTGTGGCAAGCATTATCTTACGGGTTCGGAAGACTCCAGTTCGATTATTCTCTGACTGGGGGTGGAATGGCAATCAGCGTCTCGGTTCCTCGTACACCTTTGAGATGTTGGGTCTTCTCTATTATCTTTCCTCGATCCTCAATTTTAGGGGAACTCACCAAAGCTACTACGTCAAACTGCCCTGTCACTGCGTGTGCCATTTTTACGCCTTCGATCTTGAGCGTTGCCTCAGCAACATGCCAAAGTGCGTTGGCCTCTGTTTTCATGAGAACGTAAGCTTCCAAATCAGTTCCTCCAGCTGGCTACTTTGTCAATTCGTGCATAAAAAACTTCGGACACGGTACAGGCGCGCGCACCGAGTTCATCGCGCGAGCTCCCAAGAGAACAATATAATCCAGCTAGTCAGATAGGACAAGAGAGAAATTAGCATCCCTACTGCAGCATAGAACTTCATCAGCGACCAAATGAAGGAAGCAGCAGAGCATGGGGAATGGAAAAACTCACTCATGACAAAGAAGAAAAAAACGAGAACGCTTTATTGCCTTGATTTTTCTGAAGCTCTTTCCATCTCCAGTTCTCTGATTCTTGTCTCGATGAATTCGGCGACTTTCTTCTGGTCGTACTCTTTTTCTTCCTGCTGCTTTTTCAGTTGCTCCCTGATTGTTTCCAAAATTTTGCCAATCTCAAAAGCTTTAAGCATGTAGCCGTCTGCCTTGTTGTTTACAGCTTCTATAGCGTTCTTGATGGATGGAAACCCTGTTATGATTATTTTCCGCATTCTAGGCACGGTTTCTTTGAGCCTTGCGAGAAGTGTTATGCCTTCGATGTCCGGTAGACACATGTCAATTAATGCAAGGTTGTAGAATGTCATGGTAGATTTGTCAATAGCTTCCTTTCCATTTTCCGCAGTCTCAACGATGTATCCTTCGTCTTCTAAGATTGTTGATAAGATTTTTCTTATGCTTTCGTCATCGTCGACGATAAGGATTCTGGCATGTTCATCCAAATTTCCTCACCCCCAACAACTTTCGGCTCGATGGGAACGGTTATCATGAAGACTGTACCTTTTGCAACTGTGCTTTCGACCGAGATTTTGCCGCCATGAGCTTCAACAACGCGCTTGCAGATTGGCAAACCAAAGCCCATTCCCTTGGCTTTGGTCGTAAAAAGTGGTCTCCAAAGCTTGTCTAGTACTTGTTTTGACATTCCGATTCCGGTATCAGAGAAGACGATCTGGACGTTGTTGTTGACTCTTCTGCTCTTTATTGTCAGCGTGCCACCTATGGGCATTGCGTCAAATGCGTTCTTGATAATATTGGCAAAAGTCCTCTTCATTTTGTCAATGTCAGCGTTCATTCGAGGCGTGTTCTTACTCAAGTTTATCATTCGAATGTTTCCTGGAACTGTCACGAGCGGGAGGGCTTCGCGCACTAATGATCTGGGAGTTGTTTCAATCAGTTCCAGCCTGATATCTCTTGAGTATTCCAGAAGGTCGTTTATGATTTTGTTCGAGTATTCTATGTCCTTCTCAATAATCTCCAACATCTCCTTTGCTTTAGAATCCATTCTTTTGCCAATCTTTGTCTTCAAATAGTAGGCAGCACCTGTGATGCCTGTCAACGGATTGCGCAGGTCGTGACCAATCACTGCAGCTAATTCTCCTATGGCGGCGAGCCTTTCCGACTTGAAAAGTTGTTGTTCCATTTGTTTGCGGGTGGTTATGTCTTTTGTCATTGCCACAAACCCCACAGCTTTGCCGGAAGCTTCTTTGATAACGGTGGCAGAGAGTTCAGCGGGAAATTCACGACCGTCTTTGGTTACGAATGTGTACTCGACATTTTTTATAGATCCTTGCTCAATTGTCTTCTTCATGTTCTCAATGGCTTTTTGATGATCCTTGTTTGCAATTAACATGAGAGCATTCTTGCCAATCAGTTCTTTTTTCGATGAGTAACCGTGAGTTTTCACTGCCTGCTCGTTGCATTCAATGATTTTCCCTTCCGCATCAGTTGCTGTAATGGCATCCGGTGAAGCAGCAAATATGCTTCTCAATTTTTCTTCGCTTTCTTTCAGATTTCTAGTTCTTTCTTTGACCTTTTCCTCCAAATTGTTTGCATATTCCTCGAGTTGTTTCTTAGCATCATTCAACTGCTGGATTAATCTGGCGCTTTCTATTGCAACAGCGGCCTGATGGGCAAACAGTTCCAGTGGAGCAAGTGATTCTTTGGTCGGACGCCGCCCATCGGCTGGGTCATCTATGCTCATTATGCCAACTACTTGACCGCTCGGCAAACGCAACGGGACGTACAGTAGGTCGTCTGGATCCCAATCGATCGTGTCTTTCTTCGGAACTTTGCTGGACAGTGCATACTTAAACTGTTGTCGGACAAGTGGATCGCTCCATGGCAGATAGTAGAATTCGCCCAGTCGGTAACGCTCAAACATTGAGCTTAAACGTTTCTGCCACACATGTCCTGATGCTTGGTGTCCCTTGAGATATTGTTCTTCTTTTGGCGTCAGGCCTGACGTCACGACATCAGTGGTGTTGAGGTCTTCGTCTCGCAATGATATGACTACTCTTCTCCAACCCTGTTCACGAACTGCCTCAGCAACTGTCTTGAGTCGTTTACGCATATCCATTGTGCGCAGCATTACCGCAGAGCTTTTCATCAGGCTTTCCAGTTTCTTGGAAATGCCACGCTGCTTCTCTTCGTCTTCTTTTAGAACGTGTTCCATTCTTTTTCGTTCCGCGACATCTCTGACTATGCCTACTGCATTCCATTTGCCCTTTATTTGTAGAGCTGAAAGCGAGAGTTCCACTGGAAACTCCTTTCCGTCCTTACTCTTGGCTGCGAATTCTATTTCCCTTCCAATAAGCGGATAATGTCCTGTCTTCCTGAGACTTTCGAGTGCTTTGTGGACGTCTTTGCGGAAGTGTTTGGGAATGATGAGTCTGAACACGTCTTTGCCACTCACTTCCTCATTTGCGTACCCGAAGATTCTCTGGGCAGCAGAATTCCAGTAGGAAATTCTTCCTTCAGCGTTCACCAAGATTATGGCGTCCATTGCAGATGCGCTTATCACACGGAATTTTTCTTCACTATCTCGCATTTGCAGTAATGCTTGCCTACGCTTTTCCTCAACTCCAATGGCCGAGGCCAATAGCCCGATAATCTTCCTGTCCTCTTCACTCGGGCTGAAATCTCTCTGGTAAACGAGGCAAAGAGAACCGACGTATGATTCATCGAATCTTACGGCCTTCCCTACGTAAGTCTGCAGTTTGTAACGTGCCACGTTTGGATCAGTTCTTACATATGACGTCTCACGCAAGTTTCTGATCACTATAATGTCGTCTGCGCCCTGTTGAATCACGTCGTAACAGATGTGCCCCTTGGGTTTATCAACAGGATTATAGTCTGAAGGTGTGTTCCATCTCCCAACGGAACACAGCATTCCTTCATTGAGCCGATTGTACAGAGTGCAGGTCGCGCCAAGAAGCTCGCCACACAAAGCAACGATGCTGTTGATGTTCTCATCAGGGTCCGTTTTGAAACTGAGAAAGCATTTATTCAGTTTCTCCATTCTTTCCTCTGTTTTCTTGCGGCCAGTTACGTCGCGGACTATACCTAATTCGCCTATGATTTTGCCTTTCTCAATTTGAGGCTTGCTTGTGAATTCTCCAGCGAGGTATTCGCCGGATTTTGAACGAACACGCAGTTCATAGGGCGGTATGCCCTCTCCGCATAATATCCTTTGAAAAGTTTCTATTGCAAGGGGCAGATCATCGGGGTGAATTATTGACATGAAAGATTTGCCAAGCCATTCGGAACGTTGCCAACCTGTTATCTTCTCAAACGCAGGGTTCAGCGAAGTGATTGTTCCATTCTCGGCCGAAATTGTGTAAATTGCTTCGGGCGCAGCTTCAATAAGATTGCGGTACCGCTCTTCTCCTTCCTGTGAATCTTGCGCCGTTTGCTGATGTGCATAGGGCTTCTCAAGGGTCACTCCAATGCAGTTGTTAGGTAGAGGAAAGACCTTGACAGAGAAGATGCTTCCAGGTATTCGCTCATCGCCGTAATGGATTTCTCCCAAGTCTCTCGATTTGCCGGAGCGAACAACTTCAGCGCACGCGTTTGGAAACTCTGTCTCAACCAGCTTTGGGAAGACTTCCGCCAAAGTTCTTCCAAGAACGGCTTTTCTCGGTAGTCCTGTGATCTGTTCTGCGGCAGGGTTGCTGAAAATCAGTCTAAGTGTTCCCACGTCCTCTACGTTTTCGAGACGCCAAACATCCAAACCGATTTGCATTCTCTCAAGTATGTCTTCGCAAAGGCGAGCACACTTTTCCGCCTGCTCGGGCTCAATTTTATCTTCCGTGGGAGCTGTGAAGCCGACGGTTCCATCGGGGGAAGACTCTCTATCTAATTCCTCTTTTCTCGAATTGTCTTTCGTTTTTTCTTCTATCAAACTCATTTCCCATCTTAAGTCGTTTACACTTTTTGAAAACTGAAAATCCTCCGTCTCTACATAATCTAGTCCAATCTTGCAGTAGAGATTTCGTATGATTAGCTTCTCTATGACGACCGCGGCTGAACCCAAAAGCCTCTCTAGCCCAGCGGAAAATGTATCGGGGTTCTCCACGATTTCTTCTCGTTTCAACTGAAAGCTTTTCTCAAAAGAAGCATAAATAACTTGGACACCTACTCCTTTGAAAACTTGCTCCAACGTTTCATCCATGACCCCGAGCAACACGGCATCCGACCTTCTGTTTGTTTTGCGAACTTTATTTTCAGATTTGAGGCGAAATGCCATGCTCTACCTCTCTACCACAGGAAACCTCACGTCCCGATTTCTGCCGGCAGACTCCCAGTTGGCAGTCAAAATTGACTAAGGCTTGTGATTTATCCATTATGGATTTGAAGTACGTATTGTCTCTAACATTGTCATGGGCTGTCTCTGACCAATGTGTATCTGCAATTCTTGTTTTCTGCGCGATATTCAAGTAAAGAATAAATGCTCACTCTCCAAAAGATTCCCTTGGTCGGAGGCTTGTCACATCGTAAAAACCGCAGAATGAAACTCAAAGCCAGGCCTAAACGTTGGTCAAGTAGGAGCATACACTTTAGCTCTGGTCTCAATCTGCATCATCATTCTCGCTTATGTTTTCTGGCCGAGACATGAGTATATTACGGTCAAGGGAGGAGCAGCCATCGTTGACTCTTTCTATTCCTCAGAACCGCAATTCACAGACGCAACCGCTGCCTTTCTCATGTCCAGGGGGCTCCATGTCGATGTGTACAAGGACGAGAACGTGACGGTTGACCTCTACAAGCAGCTTCTAGCGTAGGGCTACATCTTGATAATCCTGCGGGTTCACGCTGGCATCCTTGAAAGAGAAGGCCCGAAAGCTCCGACGTTCCTCTTCACAAACGAACTCTACTCTACCGACAAATGCACATGGGAGCAATTAGAGGGACAAGTTCTTTTAGGCAAGATAGATCCTGACAACTCGTCAGAAAAGCCATTATTCACCGTGGGCCCCTCATTCGTGGCAATGAGTATGTAAGGCAACTTTAACAACTCAATAGTCATACTCGACAGTTGCCTCGGACTGTACACCGACAAACTTGCAAAGGCCTTTGAGCAAAAAGGTGCCAGAATCTTCATAGGCTGGGATAAAAAGGTAACTCTTTCTCACGCGGATCTAGCTTGCGCGTTGCTGCTTAAAGCTTTGATAGACGGGAGGATGACCTTGGGCGAAGCGGTACGGAAAGTCATGACGGACATTGGAGAAGACAGTGCCTACAACAGCACGTCGGCGTATTCTCCGAAGAACGCGGGGAGCTTGGCGCTGAAACCATAGGGCTTGCTGAGGATGTTTGAACTAGGAAGTTCTCGCGTTCATTGATGAACTGCCAGTGATTTCTGGTATGATCGCAGGGTAAATTACACGATGGCAATCGTCTAAAAAAGATTATGATGGTGTTTGAAAAACACGAAACCCGTCTGAGATGAGATGTGCCTTCGTATGTTCAGCAGCGTTATTGTCCACTTGGTTCCTTCCACTTTTCTATTGTCAGCTTGTTCTCCCCGTGTTTGAAGTTTATTCTCACAGGAATCGAATCGGCTCCCCTCTTTGTTCTGGTGTATTCTTTGAACGGGAACATGCTGTCTTCAGCCAGGTCTACGGGCAGGTAAAGCAAGTATTTTCCGTCTTTTCTTCTGAACAAGCGTCCTCTTCCTTCGCTCACCAAATTGTATCACCTCGATTAAATCCAAAGTTTAAGAGTTTATTCATGGAGAATAGAGTATTTAATCTTTGTTCTCAGATAATCCGAAAAGAACAACTATTGCGGCCGAGGTTTCTCGAAAAGTGAATCACCTGTAAGAGATCACGACAGAATTGATGCCACTAACTGTACCCAGAGCGCAGGTCGTTGGGCGTTGTCTTTGAAGAACTTTCGGTCAAGCACACTGTTCAGACAATTATCGTCTGTGGCAAGAATTTGTGCCCACGCTGAGAGTGACGATTTTCAATCGGCCTTTCGTTCGTGAGAGTCTTTTCTCAAATATTTTTCTCTTCGAAGAGCATGGCAGCCCTGTTTAGAATTTCCCGGATCTGCAGATGTTGAGGGCAGACCTCTTCGCATTTGCCGCATCTTGCACACCTCTTAGCTTGGCTTTCGGGCGTGATGTGTTCCCAATACTTGCGCTTTATCTCGTCGTCTTCATTCTTCACATAGTACTCATTGTAAAGCGAGAATATCTCAGGCACGTTTACTCCTTCTGGGCAAGGCATGCAGTATCTACAGCCTGTGCACCCGATGAAGCCCAATCTTTTGTATTTGTGCCTAACTTGGCTGATTATGCTCAGTTCTTTGTCGGTGAGAGTATTGGCACCTGATCTGTCTGCGCTATTCAGGTTTTCTTTTACCTGTTCAAACGTGCTCATGCCGCTGAGGGCAACCGACACCTGGGGGTGGTTCCAGACCCACCGAAGAGCCCACTCCGCGGGCGTCCTTTTGACCATGGCTTTGTTCCAAGATTCTTGGATCCCCTTCGGAGGATTAATAGCCAGTCTTCCGCCGGCTATGGGCTCCATCACAACAACTGCCAAGCCTTTCGAAGCCGCGTAGTTCAGCCCTTTTGTTCCAGCTTGGTACTGTTCATCCATGTAACTGTACTGGATTTGGCAGAACGTCCAGCCATCATAACTGTCCACTATCTTCTTGAAAACACTATATTCGTCATGGAAACTGAAACCCAGATGCCTGAACTTTCCTTCATCCATCTTTTTCTCAGCCCACTTGAACACGTCTAGCTCTTTGAGTTTTTGCCATGCTTCATTTCTAAGTCCATGTAACAAGTAGAAATCAACGTAGCCCAGCCGGAGTCTTGAAAGCTGCTCATCCAGGTACTTGTCCATGTCTTCTTGGGATTTAACAAGCCAAGTCGGCATCTTAGTGGCTAATCTTGTTCTCTCACGGTATCCATCCCGCAACGCCTTTCCAACTAGACTCTCGCTGTTTCCCCTGTGATAGGGATACGCCGTGTCCAAATAGTTCACGCCATGGTCCAGTGCGTATCTGATCATCCTTATGGCTTCAGGTTCATTGATTTTCGCAGCGTTTCCATCAATAATGGGCAGCCTCATCGCTCCGAATCCCAAAGCCGAAACTTTCCAATCCAATTTGCCAAAATTCCTGTATTTCACTATAGCCCCCTCCGTTTGGTCAGACTATCGAAAGGCGAGTCTGTTTATAGGTATTCTGGATTTGCTTCTGACGCATGCGTCGTGCAAACTTTTTATTATCTTCTTGTTTTTCTCTCTTTCTGAAAACAGCGATCATGGGGCTTCGGAAGGTCTTTCTTTCCTGGTCAGCTGCCCTCCGATAGTCCGTGAATCTGCCCTCTGAACACCTAGTAAACAGGGCTAGAGTGGAATATGGTTGTATGAAGTATACATCAAGCCTGTTTGAAAGGTATGTTGAGCCTGTGTATCTTCTTTTGTCCCAAAAAGTCCAAACCTTCTCGAGAGGCTCCTCCAATCTTCAGGCAAAGCCTTCCGAGTATTTCAATGAAGTCCATTTCGTGAATGCCTCTTTCGGTATGGTCTCGATGGTTTTCTCAATCTTCTTTTCTTCAATAATCGGTTTTAATCTTATATTAAATATCATCAGCTAGACTAGGACTGCTTGCGTGGCTTCGCAACTTTCTTAGGTGCTCGATTGCAACAGAAGTATAGCCTTCGCTAGGTCTCCTTGGCACTCTTCAAGAGCTTTTCTTGCCACTTCCACGCTCTTTCCTGTTTGGTCAGCCACAAGCTTGACGTCTTCTTCAGCGAAACTTGATGGTTTGCGCTCTGCTGTTTTCTCGGTGATTTTCCCACCTGTCACCTGAAAAATTTTCTGTCCCTGCATTTCAAGCATGGCTACCTCAGGCTCTTCTATTGTGATCTCTTTACTGCTCGTTTTGATGATAACCTGTTCGACGTCTGTCATCGCATCCATGTTCAGACCCATACGTTGCATCATGCGTTTTGCTTCTCGAGGGTTCACACGTCTGTGCATAGCCTCACCCTGTCAGAATAGCATTTGCAATTCAAGCTTCATATACTTAACCTTCTTCAAGGCATCCACGCCTGACCTTCACTGCGACGCCGCGCTTGAAGGCCTGCATTTCCATGCCTGAAAGAACGGCGCGTCCAACCGCCAAGATATTGTTCTCCTCGTCGAGTACGATGACCTCGTCTTTGGCGCGAACTTCATCGTCAGCTCTTACAACGTGTGCAGCGAAAGCGTCACCACCTTCGGCTATGAACTTCGCGACGTCGCTTCGGACGGCGACAAAACATTTTGCGGGTATTCTGTTTTGAACAATTCTTTTTGCTCCTTCAATGCTCAAGGAGAAGAAGCCATCTGTCGGACGCATGGTTCCAAGTCGTTTAGCCTCAAGGTAGACGTAACGGATTCGGCCGGTCTTTCTTGAGAAAACGATTTTCACGTTCTCGGGGAAAAGTGCTATGCCCACACCTTTGCCGAACTGATAATCCGCCACGCTTCTGATTCTTCTCAAGGCGTCATCCAAGTGTATACCAGCAAAGGGCAAATTCTTGTTCGACAACTATAAACACCACTAGAATAATAAAAACAGTTCAGGTGGACAGGCAATTGCGCTGTGAAGTCTGTGGACGAAGAATCAACGGGAAACCCTTCAACGTCATCATTGAAGGGGCAAAGCTAACGGTGTGTATAGAATGTTCGAAGCTTGGAAAAATATACTGCGAAGAACCTAAACAGAAAATTGCAGGTCCACGGCTTGGAATGCGGCCGAAGCCGCTGATAATCCAAGCTAAGAAGCCGCAGGCTCCGAACGTGGACACGAGTTTGGAACTTGTAGAGACTTTCGACCTTAAGATAAGACAGGCCAGGGAGAAGCTCGGGCTGTCTCATGAGGAACTGGGCAGAAAAATAAATGAGAAAGTATCGCTTCTCCGAAAAATTGAAACTGGAAGGATGACGCCTGACAACAGACTGGCCACAATACTGGAGCATGCTTTAAAAATCAAGCTGATAGTTGCAGCTAAAGAAGAAAAAGTTCCGCAGGCCAAGCTGGTTAAGACTGCAGGTCGCGACCTGACCCTTGGAGACCTGATTCAACTGGACAAAAAGGGCAGTGAGAAGGAGGATACTGCTGGACGAAGGCAATCATAGTCCAACGTCGACAGCAATATGAGCCAAGAAGCCTCGACGAGCTTGAGAGTCTTACTGAATCAGCAGGCTACACTGTTGTTGGCAGGCTGGAACAGGTTAGACGGGCAGACGCGCGCTATCAGATAGGTTCTGGGAAAGTGGAAGAACTTGCTGAGCTTGTGGAACAAAAAGGCGCTAAGAAAGTGATTTTTGACAATCTCCTAAGGCCTCTTCAATCCTATAATCTGGCAAAGGCCACAAAAGTTGAAATCATCGACCGTTTTCAGCTGATACTAGAAATCTTTACGAAGAGAGCCACGACGGCTGAGGCGCAGATGCAGATCAAATTGGCAAGTCTTCGGTACGATTTGACCCAAGCAAAGGAGAGAGTGCGCCTAGCAAAGAGGGGGGAGCAGCCAGGGTTCATGGGGCTTGGAGCTTATGAAGTTGACGTCTACTACGAAAGTGTGAAGAGAGAAGTTCATGCGATACGCAGAAAACTCAAGAAAATCCGTGGGAAAAGGGTCCTACACCGTGAGAGGCGGGAAGAACTGGGGTTCACCTCGATTTCTCTGGCAGGGTACACGAAGGCTGGGAAGAGTTCACTATTCAACGCCCTTGCAGTAGAGAAGGTTCCAGTTGACGCTGCTTTGTTTACAACGCTCTCCACGACAACGCGTCTTGTAACGTTCTCCAAGAAACAGTTTCTGTTAACTGACACGGTCGGTTTCATAGATCGCCTGCCGTTAACGTTGATAGAGGCGTTCCACTCAACGCTCGAAGAAACAATCTACTCTGACCTGATACTTCTGTTGGTGGACGCAAGCGAATCGATGAACGTTATTGAGAAGAAACTCGCAACGTGCTTGGAGACAATAGAACTAATAGGCGCGGCAGGCGTACCTGTGATTACAGTGTTGAACAAGATTGACCTGATACCGGAAACGGAGATTCAGCAGAAGTTCAATAGGCTGGAGGAAAAGGCGACGACGCTTGTTCGAATATCCGCGTTGTATAAGACTAATCTTGAACAGTTGAAACAGGAAATATTGAAAATACTGAGGAACTACGTCAGAGCAACCTTCACCATACCGGTGACAAACAAGACGATGGGGTTTATGGCGTGGCTATTCAAAAACGCTGACGTACAGACGACAGATTATGATGAGAGCTCTGTGCGCGTGGTTTTCGAAGCAGCTCCCACGTTCGCAGAGAAGGTCAGAAATCGGGTGGAAACAGAATTCAAGGGAAAGGTCGAGAAAATCTGAAAAAGGAAGCTATGCCTGAAGTCGTCGTGTTGAGGTGGGGTCATCGACCGAGCAGAGACGCGAGGCTTACGACGCACGTTGCCCTTGCTGCCCGTGCCTTAGGAGCCTCTGGACTCATACTGTCAGACACAGAGGATCGGAAAATCAAGGACACGATGGATGGGGTCACCCGAAGCTGGGGTGGAACATTCTTTTTCGAGATGGGAACCCCTTGGAAAAAAGCTGTGAGCAACTGGAAAAACAAAAACGGCATAGTTGTCCATTTGACAGCATACGGGGAAAACGTTGAAACCAGTGATGCATTGGACCGCATTAGAGCCTCTGGAAAGAACATTATGATCATCGTTGGAAGCCAAAAAGTGCCTGGAGAATTCTTTTCGGAAGCCGTTTCAGACTTTAACGTGGCAATTGGGAACCAGCCGCACTCGGAGTGTGCGAGCGTTGCGGTTTTCCTCGACCGCCTCTTTCGAGGAGAGGAGTTGGCCAGAAGCTTTGAGAATGGAAAGTTGAAAATCGTCCCCCAACGTAGAGCAAAGAAGATCGTGGCAGAGAAGAACCGTGAAACAGGCTCTTTCTGTAAAGAGATTTCACTTTAGCAGATACTGCATTTTCTTTTCATATAAATCAAACAGTTTATTACTAGGGTCTTGGACGTGCGCCTCGCCCTGTGGTGAGAATGATGGCGCGAAAAACTGCAATTCATGTGCAGTTAATGAATGGACATGATTGTGTTCGGGAATGGCTAGAAAATCGTCCCGCATGGCATGCTTTGAAGGAGCTGAACCCTTCATGCTTTACCCTGCCAGTACTGTCTGTTCCACCATCAGCAACACTTTAGCGAAAGGAAAACCGGACGTGAATCTCATCTCGACGTTTGAGAGAACGAGACATAAATGGTCTCCAGACAGCTTATAGTGACTCTGCCTTTCAAGGATTTCATGACTGCAGTGAGAAGCGTTGATTACTCTGGTTATGGAAAAAGGGCTGCATCTTCGATCGACCGGGTTGCCCTATTTCCACGCGCGCGCAATACTGGGTTAAAGGATGGTACTACAACGCAATGTACCCTGCTACGTAGGTGCCATCAATCTACAAATACGATAACTGCTGGTTTGACGCAAGTGCCATGAGCCCAGCGATACAAGACGGCCTCATGGGAATGAGAAACATCAGCTACCTCATCCTGCACTTCAAGGCAAAAGCACCAGTTGCAGGAAAACCAGTTGACCCCAGATGGGTTGGAACATACGGAAACGGTGGCGTCGACCCCTACGGCGACCGCACCTGCGACATGAGAGACATATCCGGAGCAATCATCCACTTCGAGCACAAAAACAGTACACTGACTCCATAGACACATGGAAAACAGTTCTGCGGAATCCTTTGTGCGCGCGCTTTGAAAACACTGCGTTGCGCGCGCTTTCACAGTATCAGGTTATTGCCCACGCCTGCGAGATAGCAGGGCACTCTGCCGGACTAGGATTTGCGCGGGCGAGGTCAGTCAGAGCATATTACTTTTGATGACACGCTACAGAGTGAGTTGGAGTAACGGGCAACAGTTCCGCCTCTTCTGTAATGCATTTCTTTTCTGCAAAGGGGCATCTCGGATGAAAACGACACCCTGTAGGGACGTTTATCGCGGACGGTACCTCTCCCTTAAGCTCCATAGCCTTACGTTTCCGTTCAGGATCCGGCACAGGAATAGCCGATAACAGCGCCTGAGTGTACGGATGCATCGGTGTGGAAAAAATCTCCTGCTTGGTTCCTATCTCCACGATCTTTCCAAGATACATAATGGCTATTCTGTCGGAAATGTACTTGGCAACTGCCAGATCATGCGTTACGAAAAGATAAGTCAACCCGAGTTCATTTCTGAAAGAGAGCAACAAGTCTATTATCGTTGTCCTGAGGGAAACGTCAATCATAGATACGGGCTCGTCTGCAACCATAAATTCCGGCTTCAGGATTATCGACCGAGCAAGGGCAACACGCTGTCGTTGACCTCCGCTGAGATGTAGTGGATACAGATCGATGAATTGCTCTGGAGGGGTCAAACCTACTTTTGCCAGTACTTCTAAAACCGCCTTTGTTTTTTCTTCTTGCCTTGCCAATCCATGGATTTCTAGTGGGTGACCGATTGCATCACCTACACGCATTCTTGGATTCAGTGACGCGTAGGGGTCCTGGAAGATCACTTGCATCTTTCGTCTCAATAGTCGAAGTCTTTCACCCTTCAGTCTTGTGATATCTTCGCCTTTGAAGTAGATTCCGCCAGATGTGGGCTCCGTTAGTCTGAGAAGCACTCGTCCTGTCGTAGTCTTTCCACAGCCACTCTCGCCTGCCAAGGTGAATATTTCCTTTTTCCTTATGGAGAAGGTTAGGTTGTCAACAGCCTTCACGTAACTCTTTTTTCTGGAGAGCAATTGTTCAAGAACGCTTTTCTGAACCGGGAAATATTTCTTAAGGTTCTCTACTCTGACGATTTCACTCAACTTCTGCACTCTCTCCAGTAGCAAAACATCTGACAAAATGATCGTTTCCAACATCAATCAGGGATGGTTTCATTCTGCATTGCTCTTTGGCGTATGGACAGCGTGGCCCAAAACTACATCCCTTCGGAGGATTAAGCATGTTTGGGGGCGAACCCGGAATTGCGGACAGTTTCTGCTCGGACAGTTCGATGTTTGGAATGCTTTGCAGCAGGGCTTGCGTGTAGGGGTGTATGGGGTTTTTGTGGAGTTCTGCGTTGGGCGCGTATTCAACCATGCTCCCTCCGTACATGACTATTATTTTGTCGCACCTCTCCAGAATTATGCTGAGGTCATGTGATATGAGGATTAACCCCATGCCATAGCGGTCACGTAGGCTCGCGAGAAGGTCTAGTATCTTTGCCTGAACTATCACATCTAGGGCGGTAGTGGGTTCATCAGCAATCACTAGGTCAGGGTTCAAGGCTATTGCCAGACCTATCATTATTCGCTGTCTCATTCCTCCGCTGAACTGATGTGGATAATCATCGATACGCTCAGACGGTATGCGAAGGTCTTTGAGTATTTTCTCGGTTCGTTCAATGGCCACTTTCTTTTCCAAGTCTGGCTCGTGTGTCTGCATCATCTCAACGAAGTGCGCGCCGACCTTCTTAACAGGGTTCAGCGAAGTCATAGGGTCTTGAAATATGTAAGCAACTTTCCCCCCTCTGAGTAGACGCATTTTATCCTCGGGTAGCTTTACAATATCTGTCCCGTCAATTTCAATGCTACCTCTAACTATTACTCCTGGTGAAGGAACGAGACGTATGATTGAAAGCCCTAGTGTGGATTTGCCCGAGCCTGATTCGCCAGCTAGCCCCAAGACTTCGCCTTTCTCCAAGGAAAAAGAAACGTCTTCAACGGCGCGTATTCTCCCCCTGTTCGTTCTGTATTCGACATCCAATGAATCGATTTTCAGCAGAGGCATCTTTTCACCTTAGCGTTCAAGCTTCGGGTTTAGCAGTTCACTCAGGCCTTCTCCAATGAAAGTGAACCCTAAGGCAAGAAGGATTATCATTATTCCAGGAAAAGTTATCACCCACCAGGCACCACTAGTGAGCAGTTTTCTTCCGTTTGTTAGGTCATAGCCCCAATCGGGAACGTCCACTGAGACCCCCAAACCGATGAAGGTTAATCCTGCAGCTGTGAGGACGGCATCCGCAAAATTCACGGTCAAAACCGTGACTATCGAAGGAACAACGTTCGGAAAAATGTAGCGGTAAAGCACTGTATGCCATTTAGCCCCAATTGAGCGGGCAGCTTCCACGTAAGTCAACTCTTTTATGCTCAAAACTTGGCTCCTAACAATCCTGTAGTAGGAAGGAATGTAGACGACAGCGATTGAAATAGCCATGTTGATAACGCCCGATCCCAACACGGCCGCTATAGCGATTGCAAGCACTAGGCCTGGGAAAGCATAAACCGCGTCAATCACCAGGGATACTGTCTTGTCGAAGTTTCCGCCAACGTAGGATGAGAAAAGGCCGAGAGGCACTCCTATCAGGAAGCAGATGAAGACAGAGAGGGCGGCAACTTGAAGCATGATTAAACCGCCCATCATGACTCTGCTCAGCATGTCTTGACCCAAATCTGTCGTTCCCATGGGAAACTCTAGACTTGGAGGGCTCCTCAAAGGTCCATGGTAGAGAATTGGGTCATGAGGTACTACAAATGGAGAAACAGCAGTCATGACAACGAGTCCGAGGACAATTGCTATTCCGAGGGTAACCATCCATCCGGAGGGACCGCGCCTCGTCAGAGAAGTTAATCCCGGTATTATGCGTGCGAGAAAACTTCTTGGAGTCTTGGTTGATCCTGATGTTTTGGGCGCTGAGAAACTTCCAGGAGTCTTGGTTGTTTTCTTGCGCAAACACGAAGCCTCCTTACAATCTTATCCGGGGGTCGAGGTAAGCGCAAAGAACGTCCACAGTAAGGCTTACCAACGTTACGAACAAGCCAAACATCACCACGGCGCCCTGAATAGCCGTGTAGTCTCTGAAGTTGATTCTGTCCACCATGTATTTTCCCAGTCCAGGCCACGAAAATGTAGTTTCTGTAAGGACAGCGCCTCCTAAAAGCATGGCAAACTGTAATCCCATCATTGTTAGAACGGGCAAGAATGCGTTTCGTAACGCGTAACCGTAAGTAACCGTGCTTTCCTGCAATCCTCGCGCTCTTGCTGCCGTGACAAACTCAAGCCTCAGGGTTTCAAGCATATTGGCTCGTGTCAGCCGAAGGAATACCCCTGAGAGGACTATTCCGAGCGTCAACGAAGGTAACAGAAGTGCCCTGACCGACTCGACGAACGCTATGATGTTTCCTTGAAGAATGCTGTCGATGGTGTATAATCCAGTAATCGTGGTTGGAGGAGCGACGTTACTGATGCGTTGCCCTGTTGGAAGCCAGCCTAGATACACTCCAAAAATCAACTGGAATATGAGCCCTAGAAAGAAAACCGGGATGGCATAGGTGATTGTGCCGAAGTTTCTAATCAAATGATCCGGAGTCTTGCCGTAAGACTTCGATGAGGCCACACCCAGCATTATCCCGAGAACTGACGCTATTATGGTCGCGTAAATGGCCAACTCGAGGGTGGCTGGAAACGCAGAGAATACTTGCCCCCCCACTTCTTCCGATGTTTGATACATGGATTTTCCTAGGTTTGGATATCCATGTTGCCGAAGGTATCCAATGTCAACCAGACCGCCGATATAATTGATATACTGTTGCCACAGCGGCTTGTCCATCCCCAAAATTTGCCGTAACCGTTCAACATCCGCAGGGTCCCCTTTCTTCTCAAAGTGTAGTGCGGCAGGGTCTCCGGGCAAAACACGCATGACCAGGAACACAGCGGTAAGCAACAGCAAAAGCGTCGGAATAGTAAGAATTATCCTCGTTATGACATATGAACGTAAACCCATACTTCCGCCTAAGCATATCTTTTCGTTTGCTACGCTATAAGATTTTGCGACAAAAATAAGAGGGGGGATATGTGGCGTCGTACTGCTATTTAGAGATCAGCCAGTATCTCATGTCTTGCGTGATGTCCAAGAATATGCTGTAGACACCTGGTTTGGTCACAGCCCAAGCCCCGCTCACCCACAGTGGAACGACTGAACACTGTTCAACGGCCATGCCGTCAATCTTACCGTAGAGCTCCGTCCTGAGAGTGCTGTTTGTTGTGGCGCGTGCCTGGTCGTAATAGGCAACTTGCGTAGCATTCGCGTAGTTTGTGTGGAGCCATGAAGCCCAGTAGAGGAAAGCGTAGTCATCTGGGTCAACGTAGTCTGGGTACCAACCGTATACGTAAGCATCCATTATTTCGTTGTCTCTGTTGAGTTTGTAGCTTGCCCAGTCTGCGTGTTTCAGCGTTACCGCTATTACGCCGCTCGCCTCAAGCGCCTGTTTGTACAATAGGGCCTGTTGTTCACTTTGAGGATAGTGTCCGGAGGACTCGTACCACAAATCAAACTTTAGTGGGTTTCCCTGGTTGTATCCCAGCTGCGCGAGCAAGCTTCTCGTGAGTGTGTAGTTTGCCTCTCCAAGCTTTGCGAAAGCTTCAGTGTGGCCCAACATACCTGGAGGAACTATGCTGTACAGTGGGTTGGCCAAGCCGAGGAAAACTCTTTCTGTGACGTCTGTTCTGTTAAGTGCCGCAGCCACTGCCATTCTGACTCTTGGGTCATTGAATGGTGCGCGTTTTGTCTGGAAGCACAAATATTGGATTTGTGCTCCGGTGCCAAACCAAACCTTCACGTTGGGGTTCGTCTGAAGGTCAAGAACATCGACCGGAGAAATGTGCCTGAAAGCCATGTCCACGTCGCCCGCACTGATTGCAAGTCTAAGCCCTGCCGCATCGCTGTAGAATTTGAAGATGATATGTTTGATCCTCGGATATCCTGCTGCGAGGTTCCAGTATTTAGGGTTGGCATCCAACTTTATTTCTTGGTCTCTTCCACCCACGCGGATCCATTCTGACAGTTTATAGGGGCCTACAAATGCCACGGGTGTACTGGCGCGCGCGTCCCCCGCCGTATAGTTTACCTGAACATTACGCGGGGCATATTTCGGGTCGACGATAGTGGAAGACCTGGCTGACAGGATTCCTAGCAACGGACTGAACGGAATCTTCAGGACAAATCTGACCGTGTACTTACTGATGACGTCGGTGTGGTCGAAAATGTCGCCATATCCGAGACCAGCGGGTGCGCCTTCAGGAATCTGTGGTATAAGCTCAATAGCCCTGTCGAAGGAGTATTTGACGTGGGTTGCATTAAACTCTGTTCCGTCAGGAAATAGCACGCCTGATCGCAAGGTGAAATCCCAGGTCTTTAGGTCGCTGCTCGAATTCCAGCCTGTGGCGAGGTTCCCAACGAAGTCTGCACCTGTTGCTGAGCCTGGTTGCACACTCACGAGCGTTTCACCTATTTGTTGAATTATGTTCCATCCGAAATAGTCATACGCTTGGGCCGGGTCGAGGGTAAGTTCGACGGAATCTGTGGTTCCGACGGTCAAAGTGGTCTCCAAACCCGTCAGCGTCGATTGCAGGGAGTTTTGCAAGTCTGTTAGTTGGTCCTTGAGTGTAGACACGTTTCCAAGTGTAACAGACGCGTAGTACATGGCGCCGCTTGATACTATTATGCCTATGAGAACCAAAGCAACTATTGCAAGTTCAACTCTTCCAATCATTTGATATCTCCTCACAATTTAGCTGAAATGAATCTCTTATGCAAGGTTATTTAAGACTTTTCACCTTTAGGCGCGAGCGCCGCAGAAGACTGCGTTGCCCGCATCGTCAGATACATGGCGGGAGGATGCCCAGATAGTCCTGCGAACATCTGCATCCGACAAATAGCGCGCGCGCGATTTGGATCATTCAGGCAGTACTGCACAACTGAAACAGCTAACTGGAGCCAAAGTCGCTATACACGAGGCGGATGCACCTAGACTCGCAGGAGAGAAGCCATGGAGGGAAGCAAAGGGCGGAGCAGGTTTGATGATAAGGATACTCGGATTATTCATGAAAATTCAGCCTGTCCCTCCAGATATATCTCTCAAGGAAGGCGAAAAGCTGGGTCCATTGACTGTGCTTGAGACCCCGGGACACACAAGGGGAAGTATATCTCTCTACAAAGCCGGGACTGCTCTCTTCTCAGGAGACGCGCTGTTGACCAACGAGAAAAGGTTGTTCCAGAAGCCATCACGAATGATGAATGACGAGCAGGCAAAGGAGTCCATCAGGAGGATGGCGACTCTCGAGTTCGAGTACCTAATGCCAGGCCATGGAGCTCCCGTTGAGGGAAATGCCTCAAAGAAACTGAAGGATTTCGTGGATAGGGAACTGCGCGCGCTAATAGGCTGAATGAAGGTGAAAAATTGAAACCAATACCAATAGTCATCGGTTTAATATTACTATCAATTTCAATTGCTAGTTTCGCACTAGGTAACGCTGGCTCTGGAATCACAATAGGATGGGCTCTCATTGCTTTCGGCCTTGTATTGGTCCTCATAGGCGTGTTTCATAAACCGATAAAGAAAGCCGTCAATGCTCTCAAAGAGGAATAACTAACAGGCCGCGCTATCCGCGTCTGTACATATATCCACCAACCACAAACAGTAGTAAACCGAGAAGCAAGAACCAAAGGTTTGCATAAGGATCGTGAGCTGCATATACTTGAACCAAATAGTAGAACATTGAAATAAACCCAGCGCGCGCGATCCCACTCTATCACAAAATGCACTCTTTTCCGTATTCTGCTATCTCGACGCCGTTACAGTAGTGTTTGAACAGGTTGTGGGTTTTCAGTGTGCACCGGAAAGATCCGCGCGCGCTGAGAACCATGACAAATTGACTCTAATCAAAAACTAGCGAACTCGTCATTTCCTTAAGTGAAACGAATCAATATGCTCGAATCTCTGTAAAGAGATTTAAGTCAAACCTTGCAAAATATATAATATAGAGAACAGCGTTGAGTAATGGAAGCAAAGGGTTGCTATGTTGTCTAACATTGATGATGCAACGCTGCTTAAAGTTGCTGAGGCGTTGGGAGAAGAAGATGCGGTCAAATTGATTGATATTTTAAAGAATTCGAATGAAACAACGGATGACGAGATTGCAACCAAGACGGGCATAAGGTTGAACTCCGTGCGGAAAATTCTCTACAAGCTCTATGACCACTCCCTTGTAAGTCTCAGACGCACGCGCGATCCGAAGACCGGATGGTTCATATTTCACTGGAGATTGCAGCCCGACCAGCTCGAGGGTTTCATACTCAGCCAGAAGCGTCGAGTGCTTGAGAAGCTTGACATTCGACTGGAGTACGAAAAAAACCATGATTTCTATTGTTGTGGCACGCTGGGTTGCAAGCGAATACCCTTCGAAGAGGCGGTGGAACTGGTTTTCCGATGTCCAACATGTGGAAAACCGTTGATGCATTACGACAATGAGAGAATTCTTGAGTCACTGACAAAGAAGGTCGAAATCCTGAGGAAGGAGCTTGGTGAGTGAAAAACTTCCAACAAGAGAGCAGGCGTTGCGGTTTCTTGTGGAAAGCGGCTGCCGGGAGAACGTACTAAGACATGTTGAAGCGGTTTCTGCGCTTGCGGTTGAAATAGCAGAAGCCTGCAGGAAAAAGGGCTACAACGTTGACGTACACCTTGTCGAAGTTGGAGGACTCTTGCACGATATTGGACGGGCCAAGACGCACAGCGTGCACCACGCTGTTCTGGGAGCAAACATCGCAAGATCACTCGGCCTGCCGGAACCCGTCATATCGATAATCAAGAGACACGTAGGCGGAGGAATAACGGCAAGAGAAGCTCGAAAACTCGGATGGCCAAAAGATGTTTATGTTCCGTTAACGCTTGAGGAAAAAATAGTTTCTTACGCGGACAAGCTCATCGAAGGTTCGAGGCGAGTGCCGATAGAAGTTACCATTGAAGAACTTTCCAAAGACCTGCCGCCTACCGCCATTGAAAGACTGTGGAAATTGCACGAAGAAATGCTAGTCCTGGTTGGCAACTGCGAATGCCTACCGTAACACTGTTCGCGAAAGCTCGCAACAATTTTCGACTGGACAATTTTGACAAGAATCTAAAGTCTGCCTTGGAAGGCTTGAAGGTTGAGGCCAAAACCTGCGGAGCCACCGCGCGGGGCTGGATTCGAATATCGGTTTCCGGAGAGGATGAAAACGTAGCTTTACGCTACTTGGACGACAAAATAGGACTATGCCCCGCCAGCATAGAGAGCATCAACAGATTCTCAACAATTAGAGGCCGCATAACAAGTCTAGAGAAAAGCAGGAATGAGCTGCGTGTCGACACAGGAGTGGTTTCTCCAAACATCTATGACGCTGTAATTCCGTTGGAACGTTTACAGGCCCAGCTTGTCGATGGAAGAAGGGTTTCCTTGGAAAAAATCGTCGAACTGTTCGGCTTCTGTGAAGACATGCCATTCACGATAAAAATCATTAGCATTGACAAAGAAAAAGGCATCCTTGAGGCTGAAGTCGCGGAGAAACAGCGAAGACAGTACGTGGAGTGGACGGAGGCGCTTCTTGACAGGCTGCTGGTCTTTGGAGCGTCTCTCAACGGGATTGAGTCGGCTGTAGAAAAGGCAGGATTCAACCGTGACGTGGTCAACATCGAACCGCTGGGAGGCTTTGAGTATGCGGTTCTGTGCAAGCTGGGAACTGATGCGGTGGGGTTGATTCCGAGACTTGGCAAAAACTTGGGAAACGCAAGCTTGGCCGTGTTCAGTCCCAAGAGAATTTTCGCTTTCTTTGAAAACAAGTTGCCATTGCCTATCTCCTGGTGACAAGGTAGACGCCTGCGAAGATTAAGAGGCCTCCTAAGACAGTGAACAGGGTGATTCTCTCGCCTGCGAAAGCCGTCGCGAAAATCACGGTTATCAACGGCTCTCCGAACATGAACGAGCTGGTTACTGCTGCTTTGACCTGGTTTACCACGTGAAACCAGATGAAATATCCCAGAAGGGAGCAGGTGAAAGCTAGGTAGAGAATTGCTGACCACTCGCTGATGGTCAAGGCGAAGGCTTCATGAAAAGAGTTCTCAGCCAGAGAAAGGGGAACAAGACAGATTCCCCCAAGTATGCTGACGTAGGCTACCACGAGAAACGGATCATACTTTTCCATGACTTTCTTCCCTATCAACGTGTAACTAGCCCACATGAGAGGCGTGAAAAGCAAGATTACACTTCCAAGCAGGAAGTTCGTGCTGTTCCCCTCCATGCTTAACGTGCCGCCTACGATGACAATGAAGGTCCCTGCCGCGGCGATTCCTATGCCAAGGACATTTTTCCCCTTCAATTGCTCTTTGAACATACGAGCTGAAAAGACGCTGATGAGGATGGGTGAGAGAAGACAAACCAGAATAGAGGCGATTGAAGCGCCTGCCAATCGTATTCCCGTGTACTGTACGGCGAAGAAGAATGTAACGCCTGATAGGGCAAGAAGCAGAAGTCTCAGAAAATCTCTTCCTTCAACGAGAACTCTGTAGTCAGGGTTTCTGCTCTTGATAAGAACAAGTGCTGTGGCGAAGAGTCCGCCTGCGATGAGGAACCTGAAGGTTGCTATGGCGATGGGGGTCAATCCCTCCTCCAGCGTGGCTTTCACGACCACGAACGAGCTGCCCCAGAAAGTGATCAAACACAGCATGAGAACGGCGTTGAAGGGGCTGATCGTTCTGGTTGCCATGCAATCTAACATTTTTGGTCTTCTTAGTAAAGATTCTGTCAGGAAAATCGAAAAGCGCAGGCTTTGTGCCAATGGCTCGCAAAGACACATTTCTTTGAAAGCTCTGAAGGCCCTTGTGATCAGATGGGTTGATCTACTTGCTTCAGAAGGCTTTCAAGGATCTTCCTGTCTTCAGCGTCCAACGGTAGTGCTGGCTTTCGAGGGTAGCCGCCTGCCAGTCCATGCAGCCTCATGGCCTCTTTGATGGCTGAGATTTGGTTGAACCTCTTCACGAGCACCTCGTTTGCGAAGGATACGCGGTTTTGCAGTCTGCTTGCCTCCTCGTAACGTTTGTTCTTGAAAGCAGCGTAAAGGCGACTGCAAAGGGTGGGGAAGACGTTTGCGACCGCCAGCACTGCGCCCCTTCCTCCCGTAAGCAGGGTGGGCAGCGTTACGTCGGCCGTTCCGGCCAGAACTGAAATCCTGTTACCGATCAGTCTCACGGTTTCTGTTATCGTGCCGATGTTTCCGCTACTGTCTTTTACACCGATTATCTTTTTATTTTCTGTCGCAAGTTTTTGGATAAGGGTTGGTTCCAGAGAGACGCTGGTGAACTTTGGAACGCTGTAGAGGACGATGGGGATGTCGACGTTTTCTGAGACGGTTCGGTAATGTTCACGGATTTCCTTGTTTGAGAGTTTGAAGTAGAAAGGTGTTACGATGAGTGCAGCGTCGACACCTAGCTCAGCAGCGTCCTTGGTGAATGTGATAGTCTCTTGCGTGCACATGCTGCCCGTTCCGGCTATCACCGGAACTTTTTCGTTGACTTCATCCATGACGGTTTCAATGACCTTTATTCTCTCCTGTCGGGAAAGGTAGGGAGCTTCGCCGTTGCTTCCGCACGGCACTAATCCTGAGACTCCTGCTTCCAGCCAGAATCGGACGCATGCTCTGAGCGCCTTGATGTCAAGTCGGCCCGTGCGCGTGAAGGGGGTAACGTTGGGCACGAACATTCCATCCAAAACAAACCGTGGCATGTTTCCACCCACAGCCTAACGTGGTCAAATGATTATATAAACGTGCGATTAGCGAGGAAGTGTGCAAGACAAGGCTCCAGTCAGGGTTTTTCGGTATGTGCACACTGACGTACCCTACCCCGGGGTCTACGATATTATGCAAGTATGATTCGGCAAGGGGTCATGTTTCGTGTGCACGCGCTATCAGCTTCTGACTCCTAAAAACCTCGGCGTCTGAGAGTGTAAGGCTGTGCTTGAAGAGAAACGAGCTCAACGTTGGCCCCCGGTCGTCTGTTACTTACATCAGATGTAATCTGTAATTGTAATCTGTAACGATGCTGCAACGTTGGCCCCCTCCTCTGTGCACACACATCAGGCGTAATGTTGCTGTGGGTGTGAACACTGCGCGCGCAGATTATTCCAAGTGCAATAGCGACACTTCTTCTAAATATTTTCTTTTCTCTCATAGCTTGACACCCTTATTCTCGTCCTTTTCGAAATAGAATTCTATATAACCACAATTCCTGCATTTGTATCCAAAGACTTTTCCATCCAATCCAAAACGAAGGGTGTTTCTTCCATTCCTCCAATACAATGCATTATGAAGGTGGCCTACCTCCATTTCTCCACTACACTTGGAGCACTTTTTGATCTCACTCATTTTCGAACCTCTAGTTTGTCTTCTGTTGCTGTGCAGATTAAGGATTTCTGTCGTGCACTTCTTTGACAAGAGCGCGCGCGCGACTTCCTTTGTTCCTTGCTACGCGAGCTTTTGCATGCTGACTATTGAAACTACGGTTCCCCACATGTGAATGCTAAACCGATCCTGAATCACCCTTAGGGCAAATCGCACCCGCAAACCGTCAACTCTAAACAATCGATCCAGATTTACTGGATCATAGTGTCTTCCATCATCACCTACTATACCGTAGAATCCGCCTTCAAAATCAAGAAATCTTATGGTACCTGTTTCAACCACAACATCAGCTCGCGAGCTAGTAACTGTTCTTTTCATTTTCCTATCTCCTCGAGCTTAGTATATCTTTAATGCGGTTTCACGTTGTATTTCAAACTTGCGCGCGCTCCTAGACAAAATGGAAAAACTGATCAAACATCACCAACTTTCCATCAAAAAACCTGCGTGCATTTTTCTAACCAACCATAAGTTTAAATAAAAAAGCGCGACAATGGTAATTTGAGGCCAAAATAGTGCCCAAAGCCGCAAAAGGAAAGAAGAAAAAGCCCGTAAAGAAGTGAGAGCGGAAAATCACTTACAAACACACAAATCCCCCCATTTTCTTTGTTTATGAATAAACGCGAGTTCAATAAAATCCGCGTACAGTCTTGTAACTAACTATCAAGCAAACGGACGACGACGGGTGACAAGACGCGCGCTCCAGTTATAAGCGTTGCCACTCGTACCAGTAGGAAAAAAAGGGGTATTAGGTTTTGTTGCTAGAGCATGCTATTGTTTGGCCTCAACTATTTTCGCAATCGGAGCGTTCTTCTTCACCGATTCGATGCCGTTGACGCATGCTTCCTTTGAGTAGTAGCCTTCACTTGCTGCAATTATCTCTCCATTGGCTGCTAGCAGATGGAATCTGATGATCGATCATCAAGATCGATTGAAGACTATGTTTGGCAAGGAATACCTTGATTACATGAAGCGTGTCAGAAAATGGATTTAGCGCGCGCGTGCCAAGATTTCTAAGAAACTAGACTTAGCGCGTGCTTTGAAACTCAGGGTGACCGCGTCCAAGGAGGAAACTCGGGCCGAAATATTTTCGCGCGCGCTCGAGGCTCGTGGGGGCGGATTATTGAAAGCATCGCGAGGAATGTTGCTGGGTGCCTGCTCTTCTGTGCTGTCTGCACTTCTAGCCCCAGAAAGAATCCACATTGCGCAAACGAAACATGCAACGATTAAAGCAATGGCCACAATACCAGCAAGTACTAGCTTGTCCGACATGGCAATCATCATATATATAGGCATTTGCTGGATTTAATTCTTTGCGTGAGCTCACGGTTTCACCTAGAGACCCCTAACAGCACAAACCTGAAAACCCCGAAAAATCAGTTCCATCGCAAAAAACCCCCAAAAACGCCATGAAAACCCCCATTAACCATGCAAATCATCGATATCTGGAAGGGGTAGAGGAGTAACTGATAAAAAAGTAAAGTTTTATCCCAAAATACAAAAACTGGTTGAAAAGACTGTTAGAAGACTATTCTAGCTCAAATGATGCCAGCCGTATTCTTCATAAATCTTCTTACCGGTGTCGGACACAAGGAAGTCGATGAATTTCTTTGCAAGGTCTTTGTTCTTGGAGAATGTAATGACTCCTATTGCTGTGCTTCTTTGCACTTGAAGGTCTTTCGGCAACTCTATGATATCCATGGTTTGCATGTTCAAGTTCTTGAATGCATCCCATCCTAAGATTGCATCCACTTTTTTCTTGTTGATAAAAGACATTAATTCTCCGCATCCATCGGCATAAGCCACAGTGTTCTTTCTGATTTGCTCGGCAAATCCCGCTTTAGTTGCTAAATCATCCCAGACTCCTGTCAAACAGCCACTTACGGAAACACCAACGTGCATTCCTTCTTTTGCCAAATCGGACATTGACTTTATCTTTTTAGGATTTCCAGTTTGCACAAGAATGGCAGAGGTTCTTGAACCAAGGCTTCGTCTTGTTTCTTTAATAACTAATCCCTTCAACTGTGCATGGTCAAGTATATACTCTGAACCGCAAGTCAACAAGTCGCCTTGTTTAGTTTCTGCGATTTCTTCTATGAGGTTTTCAGCTTTCCCAACAGTAAACTCAAATTCCGTTCTGAATTTTGCTTTGAATTCCTCAGCACATTTCTTTATTGGTGGTGCTACTGCACCGGCAGAAAAAACATGCAGAGCGTTTTGTTTTGACATATTCTTTCACGCATCAATTACTTGCAGGTATCAGTCTTGGCTTCTGGATGACACTTAGCGATTTGTTCTGTCGAACATTGTCCCCTCTTTGGTCTCTTTTCTGGATGAACGCACTTTTTTCCTATCTACGACATTCTCTTTCATAATTCCAATATCATCGATTCAGCTATATCTTTTCCGCAACGTCCTTGTGTTCTTGCTGGGGTAAAGTTCTATCCCCCAACCCAGAATTTTATCCATAAGTCAAATATGTGCAAAGGAAAAATACGATACTCGAAGGATTCGATTGACATGAATGCAGGCAGAAGCAAAGGTCTGTTGAGTTACATTGGTCTTGTGTTCCTGATTTTGGGGCTAATGGTTGCGTTGTACTACATCCCCCAAGCCACTCAATACTCAACCGATAGCCATCTGCTGGATTCGCTTCGCTTTGTATGTCTGGGAATTGCCCTCGAAATCTTTGGTTTAGGCTTAGTGATGGTCGATAGAAAATAACGCGCGCTATTAGCCTTCATCGTCCTCACTCTCACTCCGTGTGCATTTGCGTTGTATGATTAGGTATAGGGGTAGGAGTTGGCAGTGGCAGTGATTGAGATTGAGTGATTGGTCGAGCGAGTGACCGTGGCAGTTTATGGTTGGTTGGGGTAAAGTTTTAACTAACCAACCAAACTTTTATAAAAATGAACATGTTACCATCAGCTATGGATAGATTTGTCGATAACTTGTTTGTTCGCTTAAGAGAGCGTGGCTTTCAGGCACGAATTGTTTCTGTCTCCCGTTTGCATCAGTTGCATAAGGAAATAGAAAGCCTACGCATTCACGCCTTGCTTGACAGTCAGTTCTATCAGGACCGCCTTATTTGGTTCAACTTCAATATTCCTGAAGACTTGCCTAAAGCACAATCCTTGATTGTTGTGGCTGTCCCCAGACCACAGACTCGAGCGATTTTCATCTGGAATGGAAAACGACATCCGCTAATCCTTCCTCCCACTTACACAGCATACGACGACGTAGCAAAACAAGTTGAAAACCTTCTCACAAAAATACTGGGCGAAAAAGGTTACAAGTCAACAGGAACTTCACTGCCCCTCAAACTGCTGGCAGCTCGAAGTGGTCTCGTTCAATACGGCAGGAACAATATCTGCTATGTCTCTGGACTGGGAAGCTTTCTCCAACTCGTAGCCGTCTATTCTGATATGCCTTGTGAAGAAGACTCGTGGCAAGAAGCAACAATGATGAAGAGCTGCGAGGAATGTGAACTATGTCGCCGAGCTTGCCCCACTGGCGCCATTTCATCAGACCGTTTTCTTTTACGTGCTGAGCGATGCATTGTCTATCATAATGAGAAAAAGGGCGATTTTCCATTCCCCAACTGGATGTCAACTTCTTGGCACAACTGCATCGTAGGATGTATGCACTGCCAAAGAGTCTGTCCACAGAACAAAGAAGTCATACAATGGACGGGAGAGGAAGAGGAATTCTCCGAGGAAGAAACCGCTCTTCTCTTGGAAGGTGTCCCACAAGACAAGTTGCGAAGCACTACACTCAGGAAACTGGAGCGTCTAAGTCTAGTGGACTACCTTGACAGTCTTCCTCGCAATTTGGGCATTTTCTTCAAGAAACGTGAGCAGTCCAAATTCAAGTGAGTCCTGTGTGACAAAACTTTATCCCCCAAACCCAAACTCACACTTTCGATCGATCTATTCCTATTTCATGAAACCTCATGGGTACTCAGAGTGCCACAGCAGTGAGTCTTGAGAGAACTAAGAGGTTGGAAAGAGGTAGGCTTCGATGAGTTCGAAGAGCTCGCTGGGCATTGATAATTATGTAAAAGGGAGAATGGCTGTTCCGGACTCTAGTATTAAATATGCGTCTGGTTTCATGTTTTGTGTGGTGATAGCGTGGGGTTCAGTAGAAGAGCGGTTCTTGTTGCGATTATCTCTGCCTCTATCTCGATATATCTTTCGCTATACACATTTGAAGCGCATAGTGTGGCATCAAGGTACATATCTAGCGATTCGCATGGTGCGGTCTTCTGGATTAATGGACCTAGTGGCTCTTTATTTCCTTGGCCAAGAGGGCCTGGCATGCTGGAAGTACTCTCCAGAATTAACGATGTTGACTTATTCATCTACACATACTTGATCAAGACTTGGATTATGGCAGGTTTGTCAGCTCTTGCCTGGGCCATTACAGTCTTGTCTGTCTACAAAGCTGCCAAACACAACAATTCCTAAGAGTTGGAAAGAACTAAGAGGTCAGAAAGAGGTAGGCTCGTCGTGTGCACTCGCAGTGCACGTCAATTTTTCTTTTCACTTTTTCTTATATAGAAATTTACTATAAGGATTTTTCAAAAGATAGCTGACTTGTAGAAATTCAGTCGGGGGGATAAAACTTTACCGTCAAACCCAAACTGGTTAAGCTACAAGCTACCTCAAATCTTTTATGTTTAACGGGGGCAATTAGACTTGTCCTTGGAGGTAAAAAAAAAGGCTTTGACTTCAAAAGTGAAACAAACTGGGGTAGGTGGCATAATCGCTGGTATGGTTATTACTGTGTTGGGATTGTACGCAGCTTCAGGAGGCTTTCCAGGATCAACATGGGAAATTATGGGTAGGGTGATACAATCAAATGAATGGGGCTGGTATTTGTCAATCATTGGCGTAATAGTGCTGCTTATTGGAGCAATTATCACGTACCTCGGCTTTAAGAAAAAGTAACTATGGAGTGACTTTCTCTCATTCCTCATGCGCAATCAACGCGCGCGTTTTTGCAAACGCGAACTAAGAGGTTTGCAGAGAGGTTGGCTCGTCGTGTGCACGAAGTGCACGATGCTTGAATGCTGGTTTATAGCACATGTCTTGATTTCTATCTATTGCTTAGCCGTAATGAACTGCTGAATGAATCAAGAGGCTACTCATATCGAACTAGGTAGATTGGCGTACTTGCCTCCTTCTTCCTCTCTCCTGATGTAATATCCTTCAAGGATTTTGCATGAGGTATTTGTGTGATTTTCTCTTCTCTATTCTGCTCAGATATTGTAGTACAAGGCAATTGATCGTTGATGTAGGCGTTTCTTAGTTCGTTTTTCATTCTTTATCGAGTGCTTATGCATGTATTAAGACTTAATAAACGTTTTCACAGAACTGTAGGACGCCAAGACAGAGCCTCCTGCACCATTTCACTATTCATGATAGCAACACTATTAGCAGTCGTACTCTTAGAGAAAGCACTTCTAACGTAACTTTTTCTACCGAAGCTGTAAACACCAAACTTATAACATAGAACTTCCCGTCGCACCCGCCCGGGTGCAAACGCAAATGTCAAACAAACACAATCTTGTCTTATATCTTGATCAAGAATTGGTTGAAAAATCGCGTGAATTAGGGTTTAATCTTTCAAAAACCTTCGAAAATCACTTGAAACACTTGTTGATACAATTTTCACAAGTCAGTTCTTCAAATAACATTAGAAGCAACGAGAATGTTGGTGATTGGTGGGCCGGACCGGACTTGAACCGGCGACCTTTGGCTCGTAAAGCCAATGTCCTAACCAAGCTAGACGACCGGCCCTTCTTCTTTTGAGATAACAAGCAATTATTATTAAGATTTGGGTCAATAGTATTTTGGTCAATTTGGTCAATGTCCTTATGCTCTCTAGAAGTATCCAGTAAGCCTTTGATATATTCTAAGGATTGCTTATGATACTCAAACCTTAATTTTCCATTCACAGACCCTAAGTAGTGCTTAACTCGATAATAATTCTCACTAAGGTGCTGTAACTGTCGAAGATTTCCACAGATCTCACATACGATCTTCATTTTACTTATCTCCTATTAGATTGAGAGAGCGCGCGGCATCTGTATCGAAAAAGCTATGAACATAGCGTGACTTCTGGTATATTATGAAAGACGCAGTCCCCGAGCGTGCTCGGAGCGAACACGTTAAACAGGTTTCAGAAAAGGAGAATTAAGAACATGGTGCGAAAGCGCGCAGGAGAGATAGCCAAAGCCGTGAACGGCGTTTTGATTGGCCGACCCGGCAGAATCATTACAGGAGTGACCAGCCTTGAGGATGCAGTCAAGCACGATTTGTCGTATTATACGGGTTCAGATTTTCCGGGAACAAAGGCTGGCGTAATCCTAGTCAAGCAACGGTTCAATACTTCGGCGACGCAAATCGTGGTGGAGAATCCAAGGCTGGCGGTGATTAGGGCTGTGAAGAGCCTGTACAACTATGTTGAGGAGCCGAAGGTTCATCCGACGGCGCTGATTAACCATTCGGTGGTGAAGATTGGCAAGCGCGTTGAAATAAAAGCATATAGTATAATCGGCTACACTGGTTTCAGCTTTGAGCGTAATGAACTGGGTCGCTTGGAATTGTTCCCCCAACGTGGCGGGACAGTTCTAGGGGATGACGTCGAGATTGGGCCGCTCTGCGTAATTGATAGAGGGACCTTCGCGAACACGATAATCAAGCGCGGTACAAAAATCGACTGCAGAGTACATATCGGTCACAACAGCATCATAGGCGAGGACTGCGCTATCGCCGCCGAAACCGTCCTTTCTGGCCATGTAACAGTTGGAGACAGAGTGTTCATTGGAATCAACGTAAGCATTCGCGAAGGAACCAATATCGGCAATGACGCGGTTGTTGGCGCTGGCGCTGTTGTGGTTGCTGATGTTCCCATCGGGGTAACAGTAATTGGGAACCCAGCTAAACCTCTGCAACGTAAGATGACGCGCGCACTGATTAGAAGGTCAAAAAAGTAAGAGAAGTCGCTTTGTTCAACAGGCGCTGGTTTCTAAACTTGAAAGGACATCTCTGATTTTACAGACAATATGTGTATTCTGGGTTCATAAGCATAATAAGTTGCTAAAACGCTGAGTTCTTTTCAAGCTTGAACGGATTTGGGTCTGCAGAGGGCAACAAACTTGTCCATGTTGGAACTGCCAAAGCCATTTCATTCTATATGTCGAAAACTGGCGGTCGCGTTAGATTTCACCTACGACGCCTACAATGACTTTATGAGTCTGCTAAAGAAGAAATACAGAATAATACCCCTTTGTGAAGTTACGGACACCAACGCTCCCTTCATTATTCTTCGTCACGACGTAGATGCCTCTCTTGAAGCTGCGCTAAAAATGGCAGAAATAGAGAGAAAACTCGAAATCAGATCCACCTACTTTGTATTGTTCTCTCACAAACTCTACAATCTTCTGGAGAAAGATAGTCTAAGTACCTTGAAGAGAATCTCAGGATTAGGCCATGAAATCGGACTTCACTACGATGTCGAGACTTACGAAAGCTATGGACAAACCCTCGAAGAATCCACAAACAAAGAAATCCAAATGCTGGAACACCTCTTAAACAAGAAAATCTTCAGTATGGCATGTCATAACCCATCCCTCATAGGCAAAAAGGACCTAATTGAGGAAACGCCAGATTACTTGAATGCTTATGACAAGAGATTTTACGACCTTTATGTGTCAGACTCGTGCAGAGCATGGTATATGAAAGATCTCATGCGCTTGCTAGATTTCAAATCTGAAAGAGTGCAGCTTCTCATCCATCCCATCTTGTGGACAGAATATCCATGTGACAGAAAGTCTGTATTCGAAAGGCTGTTTCAAGACACGGAAGACAAAAATAAAAACTACAAATCACAATGGCTGGAGCTTATACACAACAATCCAAGAGTAAGGAACTACGACAAACTAGTCAAACAAAATGAATACGGATAATCAGGGAAAGCGCGCGCGAACATTTCTTTTTTCAAGAGGAATGTTTCAAGAATCAACTGTTTTCTTCAGGTCTTGAATTGTCTTCTCCATGTGCGAAAAATTTTCTTCAACTAGCGATATTCGCCTTTTCAGATCCATGTTCTCGGTAACTAGGCTGTTCACTAATACTTGCAGCTGTTTGTTTGCTGTTCCATTAGCGCGCGCGCTAAAACTGTTATCACGTCGTCTTTGACAGAGCTGTTCTATGGGAAGAGAACATACGAATTATGGCTTGGGCTTGTTTTATCATTAGTTTCAACCTTCCTCTTATGCGTTATTTTGTTATGCAGTCTATCAAGTGTGAGTCTACTCTTCGATTTGGCTGTAAGGGCAAGAAGAGTTTTCCCAAAATTGTTTTCCGCAGAGGAAGTCAGAACTGTGAGATTAGAACCTATTTGGAATACAGAAAAATGATTCACGACATCGTCATGAAAATGAAACGAAAAGGTGTTATTGATGGTTGACTCTCAGAGTCCTCGCGCGCACTAAGTCATTTATTGCTTCACACTTTCAATCTTCTTTACTATTCCATCTTCCAAAATTTGGAAAACAAATTTGTCTCCAGTCTCAGGAACAAAGACCTTCAATTTACGCGCGCGCTCATTCATCTTTATCCACCTTTATAAGATATCCACATTTTTCACAATATGATAGACTATCACCACTTTAGTGAACCTCGAGATATAATCCTCTGTGCGCCGCAAAAAATACAGATTCAAAATCATATCCAGAATAAGGAGGCATAAGACTCAGAAACTGAGTATGAGGGTGAAAGGATTTGGATAACTTGTTTTTATTCTGTATTTTCGACGTAATGTTGACAGCTAGTTAGGCAATTAGCGCGCGCGCATCCGCGCGCGCTAAACGACCAATTTCTATTCGCCTAATCTCAAGGTATATACACCGAACAAGTTATGAAAAAAAGTGTTTGAGGATTCCTTTGAACGCGCTACCACAAAGACGGTAGTCCTGGTAGCCCAAGCGACACTAGTATTGCGGATAGTATCAATGTTATGACCCAGTAGATTATCCCTGCAATGACAGCTATCCCCAAGCCCTTAAGTAAACCACAGTCGAAGAAGTGTGTGATCAATGCCAGCCAAACCACTACCATGATTAACGTTCCGAGTATTGTTCCAACCCAGCCAGTAAGAAAGAAGCCAATGACTGCACCAATTACTACTCCCAGAACTCCAATCCAGAGGGCGTCGGTGAATTTTGCCTTGTCTTTGCCTACAAGCCATTTTCCAACAATCCACAGTATCGGAGCAAGTACTACGGCAGCTACAACGATCTGTATCACAAGAGGCACAAAGTCCATTTTGTTCTACCTTCGCTAACTACGTTCGTTTGCATTTCCTTTTAAGTCTATGGTTGCTCGTACGAACTGATTCTCCCTGATGCTATGCTATACGTGGTTTTCCACGTTTTGAAATACCCTTAGAACATTGCTGCTCTTTTTCTAGACGACACTCTCATCTTCTTCTTGCGTTTGTTTCATGCCGATTTCTCTCACTTTTGCAAGTCCTTCTATCAACGCCAACTCCAATTCTATGGCAGACACGTTTCCATATTCATCTACGATTCTTTGAATGGTTTTCAAGACTTGTTGCTTCATTTTCTCCATTCGATCCAAGTCCAGTTCTACTGTTGTGATTGTCGTTTTTTCACCTTCTCTCACATTTGTCTTGATTCTCTGAAAACCTATTTTAATCAATCGACAGTGACGGTTTGCGCGCTTATGCATGGGAACAAAATAATAAGGAACATTGCCAGTTATGGATTGGGAGCCAACAATATGACAGTTGCAAAAGTAGTCGAGTTGATAGGTAGTTCACAAAAAAGCTGGGAAGACGCCACAAAGAATGCAATTACGGAAGCTGCCAAGACGGTTAGAGGCATCAAGTCTGTTTATGTAAAACGCTGCACGGCAAAAGTTGAGAAAAACAAGATCGTGGAATACCGCGCCGTTGTCAAAATCGCCTTCGTAGTCAAAAGAGAACCCTAAAACAACTGCCGGGTATTTCCCACCCTTTTTCTACTCTAGCGCGCCAGTTCTCAGGGGTTGAAGAATTTCTTAATCCGTTCCAGTAATCCGCCGCTACTCTTCTCAGAGGCGAAAAGATCCTGCATGGCTCCTGCTGCGTTTGGTGAAGCGGACAAAGCCATTTTAGATTGCTCTCCCAGCAACTTTGAAAGGTCACCGGGAACCATGTTCTTTCCCAAATTCTTGCTCAATGAACCCATCAGCAACGGCATAACCATGGCCAAGATTTTACCAACAACACCACTGGACAATCCGCTGCTCTTTGAGATCGCTTGCTGAATAGGCTGCACATTGCTTCCTAAAATAGAGCCTAGGATGTCGGACCCAGGGACAGAATCTGAAGCACCCAAAAAACCAGTAATGTTTTTCATGGGATCAGTATTGCCCGCCTGAGACAAACCTTTCATGATTGCATTCAAACCTTCTGGCTTGGATGCGCTGTTATTCATAGCTCCTAGCAACAGGGGCAGTCCCATTTCCAACGTTGACTTGACAGACTTATTATCCGCTCCGACCTTTTTACCAATGAACGAAAGGGTATCTCCCGAAGTCAACTGCTTCATAAGACCTTCTACAATTGAACTCATATTTCATTCTCCTCGGGGAACATGACGACTACGGTCTTACTTATTAGTATTCTCTTTGTTGGTTCTGATAACTCTTAGGGGGTTTTCAACTTGTTTTTCTCCTTTGATTACTTTCGGGCTACTAACTATTTTTTATCCTCGATAACTTAGGGGTTTGAATCTTCCTTGTAACAATCGACTGAACAAGTTTTTCTTCTTAACAAATGGGCTAATGCTTTTCCCTTCTCAAATCCTTCAATAACCTCATCTTTTGTAACTTTGTTTCCCGCATAAGGTTGATACGAATACATTACTAAACGGTGGATTATCTTATCCCTTAATGTGTTAAACTGTAGGAGTCTTCCATATTGCTTCTCATCGATAATTTTTTTGTCCAAAAGAATCTTGGCTGAACTTCTGAATCTATATTCATGCTTGAAATGGAGCTCATGTGTTTTTGATGAATCTCTTACAGATCCATGCAACTGGATTAGGTCCGTCATCCACCAATCTATATAGGCATGGAGTGATGCGAAAGCTTCGACATACCTTAAATCCCTGAAAGCTTCTTCAGCACCATCCAAAACATCACCTTCGAGGACTAAACCTCCATTTGCCAATTCTTTGACTTTCATACTTGCAACCCACCTTTTTGGTTGTTTTTCGCTTTTCTAATCAATCCCTCCCACTTGTTGCCTTCGGTTCTGATGACTATGCCAGCTTTTTCCCAGGGGTTTTTCCACCGAGTGCCGAGTGCGGTCTTAGATAGTTGTAGTAAATCCTGTTAGCATCCATCATTCTCTGAGCAGTCTTATCAGTGTCTAGTCCACGCATAACTTTGGTTCTCTCTTTGATTGTGCCGTGTAATCTTTCGACTATGTTGTTGTTTGTTCCTTCTCTTATGTTCTTGAGTTTAACGTGCTGGACTCTTGGCTTTTTCATAGTGTAAAATTCTTTTGTCACGGCCTGTTTGTATGCTGGAAGCTTGTCAGTTATTATGAAGTCAGGTGTTTGTCCGTTTGCGGTTTGCTTGGCTTCTTGGAAAACCTTTCGCGCATCCTCAATGTTTCTGTGTTTGGTAACTTCTGAGGCTATTAGGAAACGTGTCTCATGGTCGAGCAAATTCCAAGCCCACGAATAATTCTCTCCATCAATAGGCTCAGTGTTTCTGACGTTTATCATTGTTTCGTCAGAGTGCCACATTCCGCCAAGCTGAGGAGTAAACTGAGCTAGATAATCCTTCAATAGCTCAACGTATTTTCTAATCCACTTCAAGACACAAGGCTGAGTGACTGTTATGCCCTCAAACATCTTCAGATGTTCTACGATTTTTCTTTGGCTTACTCCTTTGAAGTAAAGATCTAAAGCGATGGTGATTGCTTTTGACGTTGCCTTAACCTTTTCAAAGCCTTCGTTATGAACGAATTTGCGTCCACATTCTTTGCAAAGGTATCTCTGGGCATTACCGTGAAGATTGTGTCTTATTCCTATCTTAACTACGTTGGAAGAACCACAGTTTTTGCATCCTTCACTCTTGAGCGTTTCGACTATAGGTTGAGCCTTAGCAAACACGTTGTGCCTAACGCCTAATGAGAAATAGACCGCATAGATATGCTTGCACACCACTTGTCTAACTTGGTGATCTGGACATTCGCAACTCCATTCTTTGCCGTTCCTAACAACAAGATAAGAACCATTGCCGTTTTGAGAGTTGACATGATAGGTATCTGCGTTTACTCTCTGGATTTGGTCGCCTTTACTGAGTATTTCCAAACCCCTCAACTCCCTTGAACTTTCCAAGGTCACTGTCATTATCTTCACTATCTCTGTATCTATTGCTACCAATAGATACTAGCACTGATAGGCTTATAAACGGTTCTATACATATCAATAAGTAGTGATAGACACATGATGAAGCGATACATGATTTCAGTAAGCGAAGAAATGGCAAAGAAACTTGAAGAGGAACGGAAAAAACGCCTACTTGACTCCATCCCTGAAACAATAAGAGTGATCCTAAGCGAATATTTGTCACGACCTGTCTAGTAGCGTGTCTTCAGGAAAATACTCATCCATGCAAATGTAGCCCTTCCGCTTGCACCAACTCTCACAAGTTTGCCAAAACCAAAGACCCTTCGTCTCTTCTTTGATAATTCCATTTATTACCAATTCAAATGTGACTGAAGGAGCTAACCAAGCCTTAGGATGTGACCCATCCTCAAAAAATTGTATCAGAAAGTACCTCCTTTTGATGCTTTTGAAGTATCTCCTAGTTAGAATGCGAAGTTCTAAATCGTCAAGATGAGTACCCTTAAGATTTTCGAGTAGAACAGGATGTAGTTCATACAATACCCTCAATTCTTTTCCTTCAATCAGAAATCCCAGATGTTCAGGAAGAGGTTCTATATTTGTGACAGAGTAGTTACTTGTAAGAAAACTTCGAAGAGTATGCATATCATCATAGGCAAGCCAAGTGATTCTGTGTTCCCTTATAAGAGGCTCCAACCACTCAGGTATTTCCCGCAATTGGAAAGCTCTTCTATTCCAACTATTTGTTACGTACCTCAAATGTGCAGATATTGGGGTATCAGGCAGACCTTTCACTCGGAGATAAGGAACTGCTAAATGAGAAAATCCCCGCTCTAGCTTAGGTTGTACAGGTTTTTCGTTCGAAGTTGTTGTTTTTCCAACTTTTTTTTCGATGCTTTCACGTAAATCCCAGAGAATTATGCCGACCATTGCAGTAAATGTGAAAAAGGGAACTATTGAAAGAACATCAGTCGTCTTCCACAACTCCCAATAAATGCCTAGCCACTGAATTACTGCTAAGGCAATGAGAACAGCCAACGTAAACAAATGATATTTTTCCATAGCTAGAAGAAGATTGCAATTTGTATTTATCGTTTACCCCGATAGTTATCGGCGAGGTTTTTTTGTGCCCTAACCCCGAAGAGTTATCAGAACCTCTTTGTTCTTAGTTCACTTCAACCGTTGCGCACACGCTGAGACTTGATCAAAAAAAGATGTGGATTCTGAATTAGATTCAGTTTTTCTTTGCTGGCTTTTTATATGTCTCGTAGGCTTTTGCAGCTTTAGGGTCTAGCGGTCTAAGTTCGGTTATGACCCATCGCCTTATCACGACAGTCGTCGTTCCTTGCTTTACTTTGCCCGCAATCTTGTCGGCAATCTTTGCTGCATGTGCATCTTTAGCTCCAGCTTTCTTCATAGAAGTCTTCAATTTTGCCTTATTGAAATTCTCAGAACGTTTCTTGACTTTAACCAAAGAAACCACGGTAAATGCATATCATAGATGTCGACTTAAAACTTTCCACATGCAATAGTCTAACTCGGTCGACATCGGCGAAGATGTCAGCATCGCGGTCCCTTTGTTCTACTGCGAGAAATGTGGTTGTGTTGGGTTTTGCCATGTAGAAGGGAAATTTTGATAAAAAGGGGGATCTTCTGGATGCTGCAAATGAGAAATTGATACTAGTCGATTTTTTCTTTTACTTTATGTGCGGCTTTTTTGGTTTCGTCGACGCCTTTCTCGCCAGCCTCTTTGACTTTTTCGCCTGCCTTCTTAGTGGCTTCGACTCCTTTTTCACCGGCTTTTTTCGCTGCCTCAGCAGCCTTTCTTGCTTCCTCTTCAGCTTTCTTCTTCGCTTTATCCAAGAACGACATTTCAATCACTCCAAAAAGACTGGTTCTTTTTCGCCTAAAAGCATATCGGACAAATGCACTGAAGGCACGCTCTATGAACTGGAATCTATTCAACATCTACATCCGCACGACGAAAACCTTTTCTATCAACTCAACTGACACTGTCAATAGGTGATATCTTTGCCAGAACCAAAGTTTGAATGGTACACAGATAAGGCTGGAAAATTCAGATTCCGGCTAGTAGCAGCCAACGGCGAGACGATTGCGGTAAGCGAAGGTTACAATTCGAAGGACGCATGCGTCAACGGCATCGAATCAGTAAAGAAGAACGCTCCAATTGCCAAAATAGTGGAAGCCAAACAATAGCATCCTTTAACGCGCGCGTACTGGGGGCAAATCCCAAGTACTTGATGATAGACCTGGCAAACATAATTGGCTTCAAAGAAACTGTGATCGAAGGGAAAACACTCAAGAACACATTTCCCAGGCTGAAAGAGGCCATTGATGATGGACAGCGTGTTATAGCCGGAGCTCTTGACACGTACTATCTCCACTACTACCCAAATCTATAGCGCGTGCTCGTTTCACTTTTATGTATGCATCAATCCAGTTGCAACTCTTTCAATGACGGTGACTGGGTCTTCCAGACGCGCAAGTTTTGATCTCACGTCAAACCGCCTGCCAATATACTTCTTCGAATACTTCAATGCTTCACGCGCCTTTACTACGAACAACGGAAACCCAAGCTTTGCCAGATACGTGTTAACGTAAGTACGTCCTATTTCAGAAAGGACAATGCTGGGCACGCCCTGCAATGCGGCTTCCCTGGATATAGTTCCTCCCACACTAACAACCAAGTCCGCATGCGCAACGACACTGGCAGAATCCACAAAATCCAGGGCGCCCGGGACTTCCTTTTCAGTCCTTTCGTATCGAGAGATGAAAAGAACGTTTCCTAATGAACCGAGTTTTTCCGCAAGGCTTACTGTCTCATCGTCCATTCCAAGCGCGTACGATGCCCTAGTCTCCATCTGCCTAATCACAATCAGAGGTTTGTCATACTCGAACTTCTCGGTGGGCTTGAAGTTCTTAATCCAGGCAACTTCATCGACTCCTCTGAACCGAGTGATACGCTTTGCCCCAAATCTCTTGTAGAAACTTTGGGGTATGGCTCCAGAAACGACGAGGTTTTCTGCTAGAGGCACTGTCAGTCTGTTGACCGCATTCGCGTGCGGTGTGTCTGCCGTCAAAATTACGGGCACCCCCAATCCAAACGCGACACGGCACAGCTCGACAGACTGATGCGATATGGCAACGTCAGGAAAGCCGTCCTTGAACAATTCTGCAAGCCGAACCATTCTTTTCGCGCTTTCTTCTAGCCTAGAAAGAAGGGATTTGGGGGCATACTTTCCGACGACGATGGGATTTTCTCCGAGCAGCTGGGCCAGACGCAAGGTGTCAGGATGCTCTCTCGTGGTGAAAATAACCTCGTGTTCCGCCTTTCTAAACTGCTTGGCTATGGCTGCACCGTACCTGACGTGTTTGCCGGTGCACGCGTCGTACCATACCCTCATCGTCTCACCTGTTACGGCGTCTTAGAAACGCTTCGCGTTTGGTTTTATACGCCTCCACAGTCATTGCTGGTCTTGCTGGAACGCCCATTACTACTGTTTTGGGCGGGACATCTCGTGTAACAACGCTTCCACCGCCGACGACGGAGCCCTCTTCGACTGTGACACCTGGCAGGATGGTAACGCCGCCACCTATGATCGCGTTATTCTTCACTATCACAGGGGTCAGAAAACCGCTCTTGGGATATTTGTCGTTCAAGAGACTCGTGTTGGGAGCGATGAACACGGTGTCGCCTATTCTGCACTCGTTTGAAATCGTTACGTGTGCCTGAATGTTGCAGTCCTTTCCAATCACGACGTTCTTGCCGATGTCACAGAAGCTGCCAATAATAGTTCCATCGCCAATATCGGCGTTATCGCCTATAACAACGTGATTCCAAACAGTGACGTCTTTCCCGAACCTGACTTTTACTCCAGTCACCACGCCTTTTCCTATGTTCGGTTTTGGCATGAGATTCACTTCTGCTCCTACGGTTTTACATATGCCAAGTTTAAATAGTTTGGTAAGTTTATGTCAAAGTTCTGTTGGAGGCGGAGGCAATGATTAAGGAGAGGGTTCTAGTCATCGGACTAGGGGAAGTGGGAATCCCACTCTTTGAGCTGTTGCAAGAAAGCAAGCTCTTTCATGTTTATGGGCTGGATATCGATGAAGCAAAAATGCGCAGACTCGGGCAAACGAGACTCCCGAACAAAGTCGATGTGATGCACGTGTGCATTCCATGTCTCACCCGCGAAAAACTGGTCAAGATTACAACCGACTACGCGAAACGGTTCTCCCCCAAGCTGATTATGGTTGAAAGCACCGTGCCTCCGGGAACAACAGCAGAAGTGTATGAGAATTCCAAGCCATGTCTTGTCGCCAATTCACCTGTACGTGGAGTACACAAAAGCCGGGAACATATGAAGTGGGAATTGAAGAGGTGGACAAAATACGTTGGAGGCGTCAGTCCAGAAGCAGGCAAAGCAGCTGAAAAGCACCTTCAGAAGCTCGGCATGAAAACCAAGGTCTTGAAAAGCAGCTTGGAGACAGAGTTGGCCAAGCTGTTCGAAACCAATTACAGGGCATGGATGATAGCCTGCTTCCAGGAAATGCACCGCATTTCAAAGCATTTCAACGCAGACTTCGATGGCATAGTGGATTTCATCGAGGACACGCATCGAGTAAGGCTGGATAGGCCGGTGATGTTTCCAGGTGAAATGGGGGGACACTGCTTAATGGCAAATACTCAATTGCTGCTGGAGAGTTACGATTCAGAATTTCTGCGTCTGATTTTGAAATCAAACGAAAAAAGGAAACAGGAGCTAAAAAACAAGGCGGTTTTGAAAGAGGCTGAAAGAATTAAGAAAAGGGTCGAAGCTTTCCAAGACGAGTTAGTGCATAAACTGGATCGAGAGTAACTTTGTTTTGCTATTCAGACGTAGATGCTCTTAATGAGCGCGCGCTCGTGTAAGACGTCAGCACAGTTCCTAATGTCTTGAAAGTCAAGGGCTGACCAGTAGCGCGCTGTTCTATTCCCAGTCTATCCGAGGTTAGCGGGCGTAAGCTATCCACTTTTCCTTTTCAAGCTTTGCGGTGTATCCTCTCTTGCTGAGCCCTTCATAGAGTGCCACACCAGCGTACTCTTTGTTGATGACAATTATGTCGGCGAATTCTGCTGCCCGTTCTTCAAAGTCAAGTTCCAACCTTGCTGCATAATCTTTTCCGCTGAAATATGAGATTGGGTAGGTGTACTCTTTGGGCAATGCGGCTATGGTGCGTCCTTCAATCGAGGATATTTGTTTGAAAGTTTCCGTGTCGGCTTCGCTTATGAGGTATTTTTGGTGTCTTTGGAAAAGTCTCGACACGTAGTAGTAGCCGATTGCGATGCCGGCAAAGACGAAAAGCGTGTAGGTCCATATCAGATTTGGCGAATATTCCACCGCGTAGCCAGCCCAGAAAGCCAATGGGAAAGCCATGTACCCAAGATACCGCCATCCTTCACCGATTATTTTGAACTTCCAGAAATTAGTCACTACAGCAAATAGCACTAAAGTAATGACCCAAACGAATGAGCAAATCAATGAGGCTGAAAAAATGTTTCCCGCAAGCGTGTAGACGGAAGCGGCAAAGAATATCACCCAGGGACAGTAGATTGCCAGTGCAGCTGTTTTTCTCAATGGGTCACTGCCTTGGCCATGGATGAATTGTTTCAAGTAGCTTGATTTCAAATGGGCAAGGTGGGCTTTCAACACTTTAAGATAGTAGCCTTTTGAGATAGCCATCGAGATGAGGAAGCCAACTGCGACCGAAAGCAGAAAGTCAAATCTTCCGATGAACAGGAAGGCCAAAGAAGCAAAAAGCACCACTTGAGTTGCGAACTTATGAAGCAAAAGAATGAAAGCGACCAGTATGGAAATGATAAGGAAATTTGACCACGAAAAATTGAGGGAAAAGATGTAGACGAGTGAAACCCAAAGAATACTAAGCGGTCGAATACAAAAACAGAAAGTCTGTTGAAAAATCATGGGTGAACTCAAGTACACACCCGCAGCCAAGGCTGAAAGCATCCAATTGTTCGTTATCAACATCATCGAAACAGAAAGGATAAGCGCCACGAAGGCATCTGCAAGAGCTGGAACGAATTTCACCATGGGCTTAACGAATTTTTCTGGAACAACAGCTAGCAAATAGAAAAAAAACGGAGGGTAATACTTGTCCGCCTCAACGCTATCTTCTCTAACCCTGCTGGAAAGTGAAAAATTGTGCTCTCTCATCTTCTTGGCATCAATCAGAAATATCCACGTATCAGCATTTGAGAGAAGCATCCCCTTAAGCCTTCTACCCAAGTAGAGATACCACTGTGCGAGTCTTGCAGCTAAAACGAGGGCGCCAAGAAATACTGCAGGCAGGAAATCTAGTACCATCCTAGGATCCTCGTTTCTTTCAATGTGCAAAATATAACAAACCCAACACAATATAACCTCTTACTTCAATCGTTCAAGTTTTGCATCTTATGTTCCAAACGCAATCGTTGCATAATGCGCGGCGCTCTTAACGAAAAAGCTATGAACGGAATATTATCTTCATATACCTGAAAGGAACACGAAATGGACGGCATAGGAAAGTGCGCGCTTGGCTGCATACCAACGCTAACCCTGAGGGAGACCTCATGCAATTAGAAACTGAAATTCGACAGAGAATCGGGATAGAATTTCCTGCACGTTCCAAAAGACTCGTAAAAGAATGTGTTGAGCAACTGAAGTTGAACCTGTCAGGACTAGTTGTTCTTACTGAAGCAGCAAGCGGAAATTACATTTACACTCCATTAATTGCCGCCATGGCAAATGCCAGAAAAGTCATTGCTGTAGCTAGAGATTCTAGATATGGAAAGGCTAAAGATATAACGGAAAATACTTACCTGTTAGCCGAATATTTTGACATTGAAAAGAAGAGAATTCAGACGGTTGAAAGCTTAACGCCTCAGATGATCGGGGAAGCTGACGTTGTAACAAATCTCGGTTTTGTCAGACCTATTAACAAAGAATTCATATCAAACCTGAAACCCACCGCCATCATAACTTTGATGTATGATACTTGGGAATTCAGAGAAGAAGACCTAGACCTGCATGAATGCTGGAAGAAAGACATTCCTGTCCTCGGCACAAATGAGGAGCATGAACAATTGAGGATCTTTGAGTATATTGGCCATTTGTGTCTGAAAGTACTGCTTGAAGCTGAAATTGAAGTGTTTCGATCGAAAACAGTCCTTGTGGGTAACAACAAGTTTGGCAGAGAGATAGTCAGAACTCTTTCTGCGGTAGGGGCTAATGTTTTCTGGGTGACGAAGGCGCCCATCGATGAGGTCAAAAAGCTGGGCGGAACAAAGATCGGACGCAGTTTGAAAGAACCCAGTGTTCAAAACAGCATCAGAGACTGCGATGCCCTCATTGTAAACACGTATCCAGATCGAAGCGTCGTGATCGGGAAATACGGTGATATCTCGCCAAAAAGACTGAAGGAATTAGCCCCAGGAACCACTGTTATTCAACTCAATGGCTTGATAGAAAAAGAATCATTGGATAGGCTCGGCGTGACTTGCTTGCCCGCAAAAGAAACAAGTGTTGGGCACATGGGCTGGACATTGGCGTGCCTAGGACCGAAACCTGTCATCGCTCTTAATGGTGCCGGACTTAAAGTTGGCGAACTGCTGGCGAAAGCAAGGCAAAAAGGGCTGAATCGCGCCCAAACAGAGCAGGTAGCACTAAGAAATCACCTCTGTCAGGACTTCAGTCCAGCGCAACACAACAAGTATGAAGATTAGCCTCGACGCGCCTCAGTCGTTGAAGCAAATAGCGGAGACAACTCTCGCTTGTGAAGCCCCACGTTCGGTATGAGAATCATATTATTTCATCAGAGCTTATGGAAGTAAATGAAGCTTTCACGCTTTTTCACGCCAGACTCATCTTCCCCTCATCGTGGAATCATCGCACCTTCGACTCAAAATATTCATTTTTGCGCAAAATCCTTGCGGGATTACCTACGACAATTGTC
>Ga0315280_10000420_pt1 | contig 78737 bp, 73 predicted proteins | sample YL17G06_40_MG_FD_203697 | JGI IMG/M metagenome (GOLD analysis project Ga0315280, IMG submission 203697) | Sediment microbial communities from Yellowstone Lake, YNP, Wyoming, USA - YL17G06_40 | ecosystem: Environmental > Aquatic > Freshwater > Lake > Sediment | place: USA: Wyoming | collected... | reverse complement strand
TGGCTTGTGAGGTTGCTTTTGGGATCCCGAAGGGAGATCGTATGCGTCCTACCTCCTGCGGTCATGAAAACCAGCTTGAGGTAAGTCCTCGTTTCCGCCATTTTTTCTCTCCTTTCTTCAGGCTTTTCCTACCCCTTCAAGCGGAGCAGAAGCAGAGGAGAAGCAGAGTTCTATCCCAAAAAAGCAAGTACTGTAGCGTTTAAGGAAAGGGTTGGGAATAAATTTCTTTCCCTTTTAGGGAGTAGGAGTAGGAGTAGATGTGGGCAGGCAGGGGCTGGGTGGGTTGGTGTGGTTTGTCTTTACCCAGAGGACGAACTTTCCCACGTACAGGTAAGGCGCTCATGGGCCTTCCTAAAGCTAAAGCTGCAGCTTCCCAGGCGTGCTTGGTTGTCTGGTCCTCCTGGTGCCACTGGCTTACCGCTAGGGTGAAGGCGTTTCTGATCGTCATCTGGTTCGCCGTTCTGGGGTTCATGGAGATCACGTGGTTTCTCACGTAGCGGATCCCCTTCCACTTGGCGTAAGTAAGCTGGTTGGCGTAGGTCCTGGATGCGTCAATGGACATCAGTGGTGCGTATACCTTGGCCATTTTTCCACCTCCTTTCCTTTAGATTTCCCTATCCCTCCAGGAGCTCCACGGTGGACACGGTCAGGATATCGAAAAGGGGATGCGAGATCAGCCCCGCCAGGTCCTGGGCCACGGCCATAAGGTCGTTCGGGCTGGCATCCACCTTAATCCCGGAGATGGACTGCGTGGTGTAAAGGGTCTTCCTGGTGTTCGGGCCCGTCCCCTTCATAAGCTTCAACACTCGCTTTTTGAAGATCGGAAAATGGGTCGTTGCCACACACCTTCTCTCTCCAGGGAAGGAAAGTCCACCTGAAACCAAACCTTAAATTGGAAGCGGATTTAAGAAAGAGGTTGAAGAGGAAAAAAAGAAGCTCTGTTCCAGAATGCCCTTTCAAAGCAGGCTCTGCTCAAAGAGAGAAGGAAGAGAAGCATAAAACCGGTCCATTTGAAAGGGAGCAAATCAGGTGAGACCTCTTTTGTTTTCAGTTAGAATTTTACGTGAGGCAACGAATGGAATTTCATTTAGATTTTTATCTGAGGCAGCAAAGATTTGCTCAATTTAGGTTTGGGCTTCAAGTATGTTGGGAGGTAAGAGGTGAAAAATTATCAAGAGGAAATTAAAAACCTTATTGATCATTTGGGAGATTGGTTCCTGGAAGATTCAATTGCTGAATCTGGTAAGATGAGCAAAAAATTATACCCTTATGAAAAGCTATTCTCGCCAATTAGGATTAATACAATCACTGTTAAGAATAGACTTGTAATGGGTCCCATGGGAAACATCTCCATGGCCGATGAGATGGGTAGACCAAGCGCAAAAATGATCACCTACTTCAAGGAAAGGGCAAGAGGCGGAGTGGGACTTATTACTACAGGCCTTATCCCGGTAAGCCAATATATCGACCCTTCAGTTACGGAGCCGGGTGACAGGAGCTATTTCCCTCGTATCGATAAGTCAAGGACGGTTTTTTCGGGATGGAGGGATATCGCAGAAGCAGTCCATGCATATGATTCAAAAATCTTTATTCAGTTAACCCCGGGGCTTGGCAGAGTAGGGTCTCCTGAGTGCCTTATCAAAAAGTTCCAGTTGCCTGTATCAGCTTCATGGAACCCAAATTTCTATATTCCTGAAATTCCATGCAGGCCGCTTTCTGATAGAGCTCTTTGGAAGATCATTAAAAATGCGGGTCAGGCAGCGGCAAATGCTAAAGTCTCCCTTATTGACGGCGTATATCTGCATGGCCATGAAGGTTATTTGCTTGAACAACTTACCAACCCCGCCTTTAATAGAAGAGTACTGGGAAAATTCAAAGACTATCAGGCATTTGGAATAGAAATCGTGAAGGAAATAAGACGAAGAGTCGGACCTGATTATCCTGTTATGTACAGAATTGACCTATCGCTTGCTCTTAATGAAACTTACGGTGAAAAGATGAATGCCGCAAAATCTCTTAGGAAATTTAAGCATGGCCGAACTGTTGAGCAAACACTCCAATATATGGCTAACCTTGTTAAAGCTGGCGTTGACATATTTGATGTAGATTTAGGGAGTTATGATAACTGGTGGCTCCCGCATCCACCTACCTCGATGCCACCAGGCTGCTTCCTTACAGTTGCAAAAATAGCCAAGGATTATTTTGAGGAAAATGGAATTAAGTCTAATAAAGGACTGGATGTGTTAGTAGTTGCTGTAGGTAAGCTTGGTTACCCAGACCTTGCAGAGAGAGCTTTGAGAGAAGAATTTTGTGATTTGGTTATGCTTGCCCGCCCTCTTCTTGCAGACCCTGATTGGCCAAACAAAGCATATGCTGGGAAAGTGGCAGATATTATTCCCTGTATGGGGGATCAGGAAGGGTGTATAAATGAATTTGTTGAAGGTGGGCATCCTCAATGTTCCGTTAATCCACGGACAGGTAATGAAGATATTTATCCTGAAGTTGCGCATGATGTTGCCAGACCAAAGAGAGTTGCCGTTGTTGGTGCAGGTCCTGCTGGCGTTATTGCTGCTACTACTCTGGCAAAAAGAGGCCACAATGTAACTCTGTTCGAGAAAAGCAACAGAGTTGGAGGGATGCTTATTCCCGGTTCGAGGCCAAAAATGAAGTGCGACGTATTAAATTACGTGGAGTATCTTAAGCACCTTGTAGAATCAACTCTCAAGGAGTGTTCTCTTGAAGTAATTTTAGACACGGAAGTTGACGCCTCAAAACTCCAGGAGATCGCTTTTGATGCTGTTATTACGGCAACAGGAGGTGCGCCTCAAAGTCTTAACGTCGAAGGAATCAATTCCCCGAATGTGATCCAGGCCGTGGATTTGCTGAACAATCCTGAAATTGCGAAAAGCTATAAAGATATTCTCATTGTTGGGGGCGGTGCAGTTGGTTGTGAAACTGCATATTTCCTGGCTTATGAGCTGGATAAAAACGTGTCTGTTATTGAAATGTTGCCTTACTTTATGAAAGGTGTGTGTACAGCCAATCGTGGGTACATAATTCACTATCTTGAGAGAAAAGGCGTAAAACTTATGAACCTTACGAAGTTAACAAGCATTCAGGACGGATTTGTTAGCGTTCTTAAGAATACCTCAAAGAATGCCCCAAACCCTTATGAAGTATGGAGACCTATACTTCCAGAAAACATAAAAAATCCTTTTGATAAAAAAATTGAGCAGAAAGAGGAAGTCTTTGAATTGAAGGCAGATCTGGTTGTTATTGCCGTGGGCCTAAGACCTAAAAACGACCTTTATTATGAATGTCTAAAGAACAGAGTTGCTGAGAAAATCTATAATATTGGTGATTCCTCGTCTCCTGCAAGAGTTTTTGAGGCAGTAAAAGCGGGTTTCTTAGTTGGAACAAGTATTTAGGGGACAGAAAAGATTTTATAAATATCAAATCATTAGAAAGGAGGATTTATGAAATTGCCAGAATTTGCAATGTTTCACCTTCCCACAAGAATTATCTTTGGGAATGGAATTGCTAAAGATTTTTCAGTTGAGCTTGGCGAACTTAAGGCCCATAAACTATTTATCGTTACCGATAAAACCATAATGGGTCTTGGCCTTGTGGATTACATGGTAAAGGGTCTAGCCGCGAATGGCATCGAGGTACAAGGCATCTTTGATGAAGTGCCTCAAGACTCTTCAGTAAAAGTTGTAAGTAGGATTGCTGAGTTATTTAACGAATTTAGTGCTGACTCTTTTCTCACAATTGGTGGTGGAAGCGTCATAGACTCTGCGAAAGGCGCAAATATCATTGCTAAATTGGGTGGAGACCTCATTAAAGATTATTCTGGATCGAATGTACTGACAGAACCTCTCTTCCCCCTTATTGTTGTTCCTACAACCGCAGGCACAGGCTCTGAAGTAACGAATGCTGCAGTTATTTACGATGAAGAAACAAAGACAAAGCTCGAATTTATTGATAGGTTCATCACTCCTAACCTTGCTGTCCTTGATCCGAATATGACCAAAAGCATGCCTCCGAAAATTACTGCTTTTACTGGGCTTGACGCTCTAACTCATGCAGTTGAAGCATTTATAGATGTTGATGCAACACCTTTCTCTGATATGTATGCCAAAGAAGCTATTTCCATTATTACTTCCCACTTAATCAACGCATGCATTAATGGAGATAATTTGGAAGAGAGAGGTTGGATGGCGATAGGAGCAACATTAGCAGGAGTTGCATTCTCTCACTCTGAGTGTGGCATTGTTCATGGCATTGCTCATTCGCTTGGCGCAGTTCATAGAGTTCCCCATGGCATTGCTAATGCTATTATTCTGCCTTATGGAATGGAGTACAATCTGCCTTCTCGTATTGAGAAATTTGCAGAACTTGCAAAAGTTTTGAATGTCTACAATAAAGAGCTTTCAGACGAAGATAACGGAAAGCTGGCAATTGAAAACATCAGAAATTTTGAAGAAGGAGTTTCAAAGGTTTCAGACCTACCACTGAAACTGAGGGATGTGGGCGTACTGAAGGAAAATTTTGAGTTAATTGCAGAGAAAACTCTTCAAGATGGTACCTCTATTTATAATCCAAGAGAGGAAACTATCGAGGGTGTAATTGAGATTTTAAATAAAGCATATTAAAAGGAGGTTAAAAATGTTATTTAAAGACGCAGAAGAATTAAAGAAAGTTTTAGGTGGCTTTTTTGAGAAAGCTGCTGCAGACAAGGAATTTGCAAAGAAATTTGCTAAATCAAAAATTCTTATTCGTTTTAACTATTCAGAACCGGAATTTTCTATCACTCTGGACATGACTGATGGCGAAAATATTGTAATAACTTACCATGACAAAGAGAAAAAGCCTGAAGTTGATATGGACATGAAGGCAGACACTGCTCATAAATTCTGGCTTGGAAAGCTAAACCTTACGATGGCGATAACAAGAAAACTTATGGTCGTAAGGGGACCTGTCCCAAGAGTGCTTGCGTTCATACCTGTGCTTAAACCTACGTATCAAATGTACAAAGATTATCTTAAAGAGATCGGAAGAGAAGATTTGATCGAGGTGGAATAATGTTTGGCTACAAAGGGAAAATTCTCTATGTAGATCTTTCGAGCAAAAAGGTAGACTTTCGAGAAATTCCTGAATCTTTTTACCGTGAATACCTTGGGGGTTCAGGGGTTGCCGCTAAGATTTTTTTAGACCACTACAGAGAAGGGCTCGAAGCATTTTCGGAGGACAATCCGATTATTATAATGACAGGCCCAATGGCTGGCACGCCTACACCATCCGTATCGCGATTTACAATATCTTCACTTTCTCCCTTAACAGGAATTTGGGGAGAGTCAAACTGCGGTGGTTTCTTTGCTGCAAAACTTAAATTTTCAGGTTTGGACGGCATTGTAATTACCGGCAAAAGCGAAAAACCAGTTTATCTTTTTGTATCTTCAAACTCTGCAGAGATTAGAGACGCTTCTAAATTGTGGGGATTGGATACCTATGAATCAGAGAATATTTTGAGAGCCGAAAATGGAAAAGATAGCGAAGTTATTACCATTGGCCCTGCAGGTGAAAACCTTGTACCGTTTGCATCTGTTGTAAATAGAAAAGGTCATCTTGCTGGAAGAACTGGCATGGGTGCAGTTTTCGGCAACAAACTCCTTAAAGCAGTGGTAGCAAAGGGTTCAGAATCTGTAGAGATTTTAAGAAAAGATGAATATAGCTCGTATCTAAAGGAAATTCTTGAAAATTATAAAGAGAACCCTACAATGGCAGCTCTTAAGGATGCAGGGAGCAATTCTTCTTATGATCTGAGCTTGCAGACGGGAGACCTTCCCATGAGAAACTGGAGCATTGGAGATTGGCCTGAAGGGGAGCTACTTGGGGCTGCTTACTACAAAGAAAAAATCCTTGCAGGTATTGAGACATGCTACGCTTGCCCTGTTGCATGCAAAAGGGTGGTGGAAGTAAAAGATGGACCTTATAAAACAGAGAAGGGCCCTGGTCCTGAATATGAAACTGTGGGAGAGTTCGGTGCGATGCTTCAGATTCCAGATCTTGAATTTATCGCTCATGTAAATAGCATTGCAAACAGAATGGGTTTCGATACTATTACTGCGGGTTCCACAATTGCATTTCTTATGGATATGTACGAAAACGGTGTAATCAATAAAGATTTTCTGCTTGGAGTGGACCTTAGATTTGGAAATAAAGAGGCAGTTTTAGAGGTTGTAAAAAACGTTTCCTATAAAAAAGGCATTGGGGAACTTGTAAGCTTAGGAAGCAAAGGAATTGCAGAAAAAGTTGGAGAAAAAGCAAACGACTTCATAACAGCCATAAAAGGGCTTGAGGCACCTATGCATGACCCAAGAGGAAACTTTGCGCTTGCTTTAGGGTATGGATTGGCCGTAAGAGGTGCTTGCCACGTTTCCTCGTTAGTTTTTCCTGTGTCTTCTGGCTTTATGTACTTCCCAGAAGTACCAGAGCTCACGGATTTTGGTGATCCATATTCTGAAGATTTGAAACCACAGCTTGTTGTGAAAGCAGAAAATTTTGGCATGTTTTTCCACCATTCTGCTATTTGGTGCATATTTGGTGGTGCAACCCTCAATGCAACACAAGCGGTAAAGCTTTTTAAACTCGTAACAGGTTTTGATTACTCCCTTGAAGACGTAATGGAGAGAGGGGAAAGAATATGGTATATAAAGAGGGGTATTGGCAATCTTTTTGGCGTTGAGGCCAAAGATGACAGGCTTCCTAAGAAACTAAAAACTCCTCTTCCAGATGGACCTACTCAAGGATTTGCTCCAGATGACGAGAAGCTACTTAAGGAGTACTACGAGTTGAGACAAATTGATCCTCAAACAGGAAAACCAACAAAGGAAGTGCTTAAAAGCCTTGGGCTATCGGAACTAACGAAACTTTTGTATAAGTAGAATTAATTTAATTCAAAAACGATATTGTAATAGTTGGTGGTGAGCCTGCAGGGGTTGCACAATTTCTGCAAATGTATGTTTCCTTATATTGCATATTTTCTCACCCTTTCTTGAAATTTCAGTTTTAAACGTTTTTATTAACTTTTCTATTTTATATCCCAATCTCCTTTTTCTCCCGACTTTAGATAGTGTGCAGTAATCCTGAGCTTTATTTAAACCCTGCACAGCGGAGATTACCCCGTGAGCGTTGCCGAAGAAGTAACCCAGACTTGCGGAAAGCAGGGCCACCACGGCCTGGGAGTCCAGCTTATCATCCCATCCCAGAATGATGGCCGCCGCGCAGACAATCACCACCACTGCCAGCTTTGTCCAGCTTGAGATCTCCATATATCCACCTCCTGAGTGTCTTTAAAAATTTAGCACGGCCTCCCCGGATCACTTCCTGGCCTCACCGGCGAGCTTCCCTGGCTTCCCAAAGAGCTCCATTAAGGGGCGGGGATAAACCCCGCCCCTCTTCCTAAAAAAGCCTCATTTTGCCCTCAAGAGGCCAGGTCAAAGGTCAGGGAGATAATCTTCTCCCTTAGGGTAGAAGGTCGCGCGTTGTGGTGCCCACGACCTGGCGCTGTCGATCCCTACAAGCTCCCCGGAGCTCGAAAGGACGATGTTCCTGGTAATCAGGTTCTGTATCACCTGGGAGACCTCGGAGCTTGTCAGGTTGCTTTTGGGATCACGAAGGGAGATCGCGTGAGTCCCATCTCCGGCGGTCGTGAAAACCAGCTTCAGGTAAGTTCTCGTATCGGGCATTCTTTACTCTCCTTTCTTGAACTTCCAGCCGAAATTCCTCAGCCCACCCTAAGAGGTATAAGCGGTGTGGAAGCGGAGCAGAAGCGGAGTTTTAACACAAATATGCAAGTATTGTTGCATTTAAGGAAAGGGATGGAAATAAGTTTCCTTTCCCTTTAGGGAGTAGGTGTGGACAGGAAGGGGCTGGGTGGGTTGGTTTGTCTTTACCCAGAGGACGAACTTTCCCACATACAGGTTGAAGGTGCTCAGGGGACTTCCTGAAGCTAAAACTGCAGCCTCCCAGGCTGAGCTCTTCGCCACCCTTGAGACCGTGATTTTCCCCTGAGGAAAGAAGTCCCCGGAATCCGGTTTTCGATCTGGGGGAGAAAATCAGGGAAAGAGGAAAGTTGCCCTCTGCCTTGACCTTCTTTCAAAAAAATTTTGCTCTCTTTTTAAAAACTTAATTATTTCCCCTGAAAAATCTTTATTTCTTCCTCCATTTTGGTTATTCTAAAAATGGCTCCTTAGGGAGACTATTAAGGGAATTCCCACGCAGTCAGCAGGAAAGTTCGTCTGGCACCGGGGCCTTGAAATCGGCAGAACAAAGGTTTAATCTAATTTCCCAAGGGCCGGCGTAGCTCAGCGGTAGAGCGGCTGATTTGTAATCAGCTGGTCGGGGGTTCAAGGCCCTCCGCCGGCTCCAAATTCTGTTCCCCGTGCTCCTCGGCCTCTAAATCAGCAAAGGCTTTCTCAAAGAACTCCATCATCTTTAGAAAAAGAGTCTCCTGGTTTCGAGGCTTGGAGATTCCGTGTCCTTCATCCTCAAATTCTAAAATTTCGAAGTCAACTCTCCATTTTTCAAGGAGAGATTTCACCACTTTAACGTTTTCCGGGGTGACGTTGGGGTCGTTCTGCCCCTGGACTATTAAAAGCCTTCCCTTGATGTTCTGAATGTAGTTTACTGGGGAGCGTTCTCGGTATCGTTCAAGCCTCTCATTTGGGCTTCCTCCCATCATCTCCTCTGAATAAGTCCTGAGGTCCGGCCTCGTGGTATGGTAGTCAACGATTAAGTCGGTCATTCCGCAAATGGGAATAGCCGCCTTAATTGACTCGGGAGGGTAATGAGTAATAGCCCACCAGGAGGAATAGCCGCCATAAGAGGTGCCCGTAATCCCGATTTTTCCTTTCTCTGCAGCCTCCTGATCTAATATTTTCTTTATTCCTGCAAGAATGTCTTCCTGCTCCCTGCCTCCGAAGCCATCTTCCTTGATTTTTTCCTGGAATTCCAGGCCGAACCCTGTGCTCCCCCTGTAGTTGGGATCGAGTACCATAAATCCTTCGTGCGCGAAAAACTGAATCTGAGCGTTAATTCGATCCTGACTACAACTTGTTGGTCCTCCATGGACGTAGACAATTGTCCCTTTAGGCTTTCCTTTTGGCCGGTAAAGCCACCCATGTATTGGTAGCCCGTCTGTTGATTCCCAGGCAACTTCCTCTGCGGGGAAGAGGTCCTTCGGTCGGAGCCGGGTTTTCTCCCAGACCCTGGTGAGGCTAAGGAAATTCTCAGGTTCCACCTCTTCCAAAGATAAAAGAACCAAATCGGTTGGCTGAGTAGAGCTGTAATATTCAGTCGCCCAGAGCCTTTCCTTTACGGGAACAAGAGGAACGAGGTTTCCCGGGCACGATGGAAATGCCAACTCTAAACCGCTTTTCAATTGGTAAATTGATGAGCACACCCGGGCGTTCTTAAGCTGTAGAAAAACCAGACAATCACTCACCGGCGGAACGAGCACCTCTTCAATATCTCGCTTTAAATCCGCGACGATCCAGCAAGTCTGATTTGTTTTCATGTTCCATATTCCCACTTTTTTGCCATCCTTCAGCTGGGCAATAAACACTATTTCTTCTCCGTTGGGAAGCCATTTGGCATAAACTTTGGCGTCCGGGCCAAAATTGAGAATTTCCCGATTTTCCCTACCTTCAACGTCTACAAGCCATACCTGGATTCCTGCAGGGTGTAGGTCTGACCTGGAATATAAAATATAGCTTCCTGTGGAATTGAGCTCCATGTAAAACTCCCCGGCCCTTTCTGGTTTAGCAATGGGTTTTCTATTTCCGGTTGTTAAATCCTGACGGTAAAGCCAGGTTGGCCCAATTTCCTCGTTTGAATTAATGTCCCAGTTAGCACCATAAAATAACCACTTTCCATTGGGGTGGAGTTCCCCTCCTCTAATGTAGTAATTTGGCTCAGGTTCAGTTAAAGGAATCATTTTGCAGGGTTCCTCAAGGTACACCAGAAAAAGGCGCGCTCTTTCATTTCCACCGATATCCTCTGAGACGATGACTCCTCTGGAGCCTGGCGTCCAGGAGACAAGGTAGGTATTCTCCTCAGAGTTCGTCAGCCGCAGAGGCTTTCGGGAACCATCTACAGCAACGGCAAAGACGTCTGCTCCTGGGCCGATCCGAAACCAGGTCCAGGCGATCCAGGCCCCGTCCTTAGAGACAATCGGGTTATATATATTAGGAAGGCCCAGTAATTCTTTTAGGTACTCTATTCTGTTCATTTTCAGCTAACCCTTTACCTCGAAAGTAGGCTTCTGTAAAATTTTAGAATTGAATAGTGGGTATCACAAATAAAGCGAATCGAGTTTTCAAAAGTGCGTTTTTCAAAATCCAGTTGTGGTATAATATTTAAAATACAGGAGGCACCGTGGAGGAAAAAGTAAGGGAAAAAATCTTAATAGTTGATGACGAGCCCGATATAGTTAAGCTTCTCGGTGATTTTCTTACTGGCCTGGGTTACCGGATTATTGCTGCTTACAATGGGAGAGAGGGTCTGGAAAAAGCTCGCGAGGATAGGCCGGATTTGATTCTCCTTGATTATGTAATGCCAGAAATGGACGGTTACGCATTTCTGGATGAGCTTCGTCATGATCCTCAGCTGTTAACTATTCCCACCATCATGATCACCGTCAGAGATTCCTATGTGGACCAGATCTATGCAGCGGTTCACGCTACTCCCGATTACCTCACCAAGCCCTTCACTTTAAAGCAGCTCCAAGAAACGGTCGAGAAGGTACTCAACCGGAGAAAGTCAGCTTAATTCAAGGAAGCTTTGCCTGACCTCCAAACCTTACTGGACTCAATAAAGGGAGTTTCTTCGGGCGGAGAGGTTATAATTGCGCTTAGTGGTGGTCTTGATAGCTCACTGGTGTTTTTTTTATCGGTCCTGGCCTGGGGTAAAGAGAGAGTAATTCCCGTTCACGTTGACTGGGGGATCTATACTTACGGGGGAATCCCTGAAAAAGTGCGCATGCTTTGTTCCGGGTTTGACCTGGAGCCTGTTTTTATATCCGGACAGTCAGCATTGGAAGGCGTCTTAAAGAAAGGACCTGCCTGCAACAGGTGCACCAGGAAAGCCAAGTTAGGGCTTATCCGCTCCCTTTTTCCAAATAGTTTGATTGTTACGGGAGCCAATCAAAGTGATTCCTGGGGAAGCAGAGGGAAATCGCTGATCAACAATGTTTACGCTCCCCTTTTCCCACTAACCAAGGCAGAGGTAAAGGACTTGGCCAAAGAGCTGGGCCTTTTTGTGGCTCCGATTGGAGAAAGCTCTGTTCGTGAGGGTTGTAAAGCGAAGCACCTCCTTAAACCCCTTGTTTCTCATGAATTTCACGGTGAAGCCGTGTCCATGGCTAACGAGCTCCTTCTCAATTTTTTAAAAAAGGCAAAAATGGAAGCCCAGCTGGCTAATGTAAAAATAGTTGGCCCTCTTAGTACAAACATTGCTGTCGTCAATGTTCTGCCTTATTTTGATCAGGAGACCAAAGGAGAGCTCAAAGAAACTCTCAAAAAGACAAACCTCCTGAATAAAATAATTTTTGCCGATTCCCCTCTTCGACTGACAATTGTCTGTAATCCTGCGATTTACAATGATACCCATGCCCAGGCTGCAATTAAAGACGGCATCCTTTCCCCATCATTCAGTGCCCCTCTTGAGTGCCGGTGGATCAAGAGTGAGAACAAAAGGCTTTATTCTTTTCACGTCGTAGCGGTCGAAAAACTATGAGTAATTGACTTTGCCTCGATTTTTATTTTAATTTAACTAACCGAAGCGGAAGGGAGGAGAGTATATGCCCAGGCGTGGTTCCGGAAAAAAGACGGGAAACAAGGCCACCAAGTCCACCTCTAAGAAGAAGAAGAAATAGACTCACCTCGGGATTTAAAGTTAAAGAAGAGGATGGTTTCCTCTTCTTTAACTTTTCCAAATAAGTAAATCGTTCCCTTATAATTGATTATGATGGAAAAAATCAAAGTTTTGATCGTAGAAGATGAGAAAAGAATCGTTGACCTCATCCGGCTTTACCTGGAGCGGGAGGGGTATGCGATTTCCGTAGCCTCTGACGGAATGGAAGCGCTTTCCCTTTTCAGAGAACATCGCCCTGATCTGGTAATACTTGATCTAATGCTTCCGGGCATAGATGGGTTAGAAGTTTGCCGGAAGATTCGCCAGATCTCAACCGTGCCCATAATCATCCTTACTGCCAAGGGCGAAGAGACCGACAAAGTTGTGGGGCTTTCTATCGGGGCAGACGATTACGTTACTAAGCCATTCAGTCCTAAAGAACTCCTGGCAAGGATAAGGGCAATTTTGAGAAGAGCCCGCTTGTGGCAGGCTACCGACGAAGAGCTCCTTGGGGATGACCGCTTAAAAGTAAATACCGCCACCAGGCAGGTATGGCTTAACGGCAAAGAAATCACACTGACAGCGCTAGAGTTCGACCTTCTGGCGACCCTAACTGCTTCTCCTGGCCGAGTTTTCTCGAGGGAGCAACTCCTTAATTTGGTTTGGGGAGTTGATTATGTAGGAGACCCTCGTGTAGTTGATGTCCATATCGGGAACATCAGGAAGAAAATAGAGGAAAATCCGTCCTCTCCAGAGTTGATTAAAACTGTCAGGGATGTTGGGTACAAGTTCGAGGCCATGAAATAAATGTCTTACAGATCAAAGCTGACCATCAGCTTCTTATCAGTAATCCTGCTTACTGTTCTCGTGACCCTGCTGGTGCAGAGAGCAGCAATTGAACCAAGATGGACAGAGTTCATGACCAGCTTCTCCTTGCAGCAAAAAGGGCCTGAGCTTGCTGCCATAGTGGCTCAGAACTTACAAAAGGCGAGAAACTGGTTTGAGCTGAGATCACTTTTGGAAGAGCTTTCCTCGCTTTTTCGGGCAAAAATTTTTTTGACGGACGCCAATGGCGAGCTGAGGGTGCAATCAAGGTACCCCGAGGAAATAAATCCTGTGGAATCAGAAATCGATAAAGCCCTTGAAGGCCTGACCACCTCAGGCGAGGCCCTGTTGCCTGGTGGAAAAAAAGCGGATGTGGTCACCTCACCTGTTTTCGTGAATAACAAATTGGTAGCAGTGATTCAAATAGTCCAGGAGAAAACGCCACTGGGTGGGATGTTCAGTTTCCCCCTTATGAGCTCTCTTTTAATTGGTGGGGTAGTTGCTGGTGTTTTATCACTTTTTGTGGTCTATCTGGTTTCCAGACAGGTCACCTTGCCTATTTTCAAAATGAAGCAAATGGCCCTGAAGTTTTCCCAGGGAGACTTTTCCGCCAGGGAGAATATTCCCTCTAGGGATGAGCTTGGTGAGCTGGCGTCAATTCTGAACAACATGGCTCAAAAGCTTGAGGATACGGAAAAAATTAGAAAGGAGCTTTTGGCTAACATATCTCACGAGCTGAGGACACCGCTGACCACGGTGCAAGGTTACCTTGAGGCTTTGATCGACGGTGTAATCCCTGAGGAAAAAGAGGAGGAAAGCCTGCGGCTTGTGCTTGAGGAGGTGAAAAGGACTGAGGGCCTTGTTGACTCCATATTGGAGCTCTCACGCCTGGAGGCGGGCGCCATAAAAATGGAAAGCATGCCCTTCGACCTCAGGGAGCTAATTCTAAAAACCAAGGAGAAGTTCAGCCTTCCTTTCCAGCGCAAAAGGGTAAGCCTGGAGTGCCTGTTAGGCGATGGGAGTGTGGTGGCGGTCGGGGACCGCGAGAGGATCAAGGAGGTCCTGGAAATAATTCTGGATAACGCTCTCCATTACACCATGGAGGGGGGCAAGGTCGCAGTTTCATGTATCCCGGAAAAAAATACCGTGGAAGTAAGTGTAACCGATACCGGAGTAGGTATAGCCCCAGAAGAGCTGCCAAGGATATTTGACCGTTTCTACAGGTCCAGAAGAGTTCTTTCCGGGGAGAGGCTTGGCGCAGGGCTGGGCCTCGCCATTGCTAAGGAGATAGTTGAAGCTCACGGATCCAGGCTTAGGGTGGAAAGTACCCTTGGCAAAGGAAGTTGTTTCAGGTTTACTCTAAACTTGAAGGAAGAGTAAGTGGAGATACCCGATCAACAAACTGCAGATACGTTCGTCTCCATACTCAGGGAGTTCCTGGAGGAGGTCAATGTTCCTGATCCTTGGATTTACTTCAAGGGCAGAGGGAGATCTCCTCTTTCCCCAAAGTTTAACGTAACGATTTACAGGAACAATAAGGGAAGGTTCAAAATAGTTTCCACTGACGACCACACCTTAAGTAGAATTTTGAACGGCCAGGGATTAGCTTCGTCGAGGGAAGAGAGGGTAGACGTTGATGACGCAGGTGTGGGCTGCCCAGTGGGAGGTGTTTTAATTGGCGCTTACCATCACGGTTCTAAGAAATTCTTATGCCAAGAAATAAAGGTCGAATTCTTTCAATCTCCCTTTTTTGAAGAAAAAAGGTATTTGGAGGAAGCTTGTAAGATAACCATGGATTTGTTGACTCAGCTTGAATGCGATCCCTCAAGGACCATGGTTTATATTTGCAGTGGACAGATTCACAGCAAAAGCAAAGAACTGTTGCGCCAGAAGGGATTTGAGGTGTTAGTAACGGAGATAAAGCAGCCTCTTCAAGACTTACTTGAGGGCTCCTTGAAGGAATATCTGAAGAAAAAATTCGGTTTTGAGGGTTTTTATGACCCAAAAAAAGACGACCCCCGAGAAGGTTTCAACAACGCTACAAAATGGCTTCGAGAAGATCCTCGCAGGATGCGATATGCCAAGACTGGCTGGCGATACTTCAAAAACTCCCGCTGATATTATCTGGGGAAGTGGGCTTTCAATTTAAGGTAAGTGTTTGACAGGTGCTCCGGCATAACTTTGACTTCCGCCAGCAGGGGCATGAAGTTTGTATCCCCCTGCCATCTGGGCACGATATGCAAATGAAAATGCGATTCCAGGCCAGCGCCAGCTACCTTCCCGAGATTAGCGCCAATGTTAAAGCCATCCGGTTTCAGGGCCGCTTTGAGGGCTTGAAGGGAATCGTTTGTAATTCGCCAGAATTCGGTTACTTCCTCGGGGGACATCTGCCCCGGCTCGGCTATGTGCCTTATAGGCGCTATGAGAAGATGCCCGTTGTTATAAGGGTAAATGTTGAGCAAGACGATCACCTGTTCGTTTCGGAAAAGAATAAAATCCTCTTGCTCGTTTTCAGCTTTCCCTTTATCGCAGAGGAAGCAATTAAAATCTTCCTTGCAGATATAGTCCATTCTCCAGGGTGCCCAGAGTCTTTCCATTCTTTTATTCCCTTTGCCAAGATTATACACTTTTCCTAATGGAAGGGTGTCGGGATTACTTTTTAGCTCTGATAACCCTCTTGGTGGTACTTGTTTCCTGGGGAACAGCTTTGGTTATGCACAAAGCTGGCTTTTCCGAGCGACTGACCCGGAATTTCCTGCACTTAGTTGCTGGCTTCTGGGGCTTGCTCTGGTTTCACTTTCAAAATCTCTGGATTCCTCTCTCCTTATCCCTTTTAGCCTTTATTGGGCTCAGCATTTCCCTCTTTGTTTTAAAAAGAACTCCTGTTTTCTCATTTTTGCTTGCTCCCTTCGCTTCAGAATCTCTGGGTAAGTGGGGGATTGTTTTCTATGCCTTTTCTCTGGTAGCCATCACCTGCTTCTTCTGGGAGAACAAAAGCTTAGGAACCGCTGTCATTCTGGCTCTTTCTTTTGGAGATGGAGCGGCTGACGCAATTGGAGCCACTTTGGGACACAGATTCTATTCGCTATCCTGGAACAATAAAAAAACACTCGAGGGTAGTCTGGCCTGTTTCTTAGGGGCCTCTCTTGGCGTGTATGCAGGGTACTGGATTGCCGGATGCCCTGTGTCCCCGGTAATAGCCATTTTATCGGGATTAATCTGTGCTGTGGTGGAAGCCTTAAGCCCTTCCGATTTTGATAATCTTCTGATTCCCGCTTTTCTCTCGGCTTTCCTTCTATTAGTCTCCTAAGGCAAAGCAGGTCATCGTGTCCTTAACGCCCTTTATTTTTTGGATACGGGACATGACCATTGTGGCAATTTCCGTGGGGTTGGGAGCTTCCACGATGGCGATAGCATCGTAAGGACCAGTAATACCGTGCGCTTCTTTTACGCTGCCGATTTGGCGCAACTCATCGACCACGTCCATGGCAGCCCCAAGTTCCGTTTTAATAAAAATGTAAGCTTTCATGCTAACCCCCTTTCCTTTCACTCCACCGTAACTGACTTGGCAAGGTTCCTTGGCTGATCAATATCACAACCTTTTTCCTTAGCCATATAATAAGCGAAAAGTTGCAGGGGGATAATAGCCAGAATAGGGCTGAAGTAATCTGATGTAGGGGGTAAGATCAAAGTTTCGTCGGCTTCCAGGTCTATTGCGTCTGAAAATTTAACCGTTAAGACTTCCGCCCCTCTGGCTTTTACCTCCTTGTAATTGGAGTAAATTTTGGCCAAAAGTTTCCTCTGGGTGGCTAACAGGCATACTTGCTTGCCCGGCGTGATCAAAGCTAAGGGACCATGCTTGAGCTCGCCAGCAGGATAAGCCTCGCAGTGAACGTAGGAGATCTCTTTGAGTTTAAGGGCCCCTTCCATGGCGGTGACAAAATCAAGCCCCCTACCAAGCATGAAGTAATCGGAAAGATACCTCAGCCGGTTGGCATATGCTTGAACTTTATCTTCGAGGCTGAAAACCGTCTCCGTTAATACAGGGAGTCTCTGCAGTTCCTGGATAAGCTCCCTCTCTCTGGGAGCATCAAGGCTCTTTTTTGCTTGAGCCAGCCTGAGGGCAAAAATTGCCAGAGAAAGGAGCTGAGCAGTATAGGCTTTTGTGGAAGCCACTGCGATCTCGGGTCCAGCTTTGGTATGCAGGACCCAGTCTGACTCCCTGGCAACCGAGGAAGAGACCACATTGGTAATGGCGAAAACAGGGATTCCCTCAGCCTTCATCCTCCTCAAGGCCGCGAGGGTGTCGGCGGTTTCGCCTGACTGGCTAATTACGATCCCCAGGGAGTTTTTGTGAAAGGCTCTCTCCCTGTATCGAAATTCCGACCCGAACTCCACTTCAATTGGGGTCCCCGTGAAGGCCTCGATGATGTGTTTCCCATAAATACCAGCATGATAGGCTGTGCCGCAGGCCGTAATGTAGATATTCTCCACCTTTTGGAGCAAGGGATCCTCCGGTCCCTCTGGCAGAAGCACACTTTTTAGGGAAAGGTCAAGGTGCCCCTCCAGGGTATCCTTGAGCACGTTCGGCTGCTCGTGAATCTCCTTAAGCATGTAGTGTTCAAAGCCACCTTTTTCGATCATTTTGGCATCCCAATCTACAGTCATTGGCTGGCGGGAGATCAAATTTCCCTGGATGTCAAAAATCTTCAGTCCGGAGCTTTCCATCAAGGCAACCTCGTCGTTATTCATGACGATAATCTTTTTGGTGTAGGGGAGGAGTGCTGGTATATCAGAAGCCAGAAAATTTTCCCCGTCGCCCAGCCCCAAAACCAAAGGGCTCTCTCGGCGCACGCAAATGATTTCCCCCGGGTAATCCTTGTGAATAACTGCCAGGGCGAAGGAACCTCGCAAAAGGGAAATTGCGCTTAGGACGGCGCGAAGAAGGTCTCCCGTATTTTTAAGTTCTTCCTCGATCAAGTGCGGGATGACTTCTGTGTCGGTTTCAGACCTGAAAAGGTGCCCTTTTTGGATTAGTGCCGTTTTTAACTCAAGGAAATTCTCGATAATTCCGTTGTGAGCGACTGCCAATTTCCCGGTGCAATCCAGGTGGGGGTGCGCATTAATATCTGAAGGTGCGCCGTGCGTAGCCCATCTGGTGTGGCCAATTCCTGCTTGCCCGTCCAAGGTGAACTTTAGTATTTCGTTTTCCAAAGCGGAGATTTTTCCCTGTTTTTTAAATAGAGTCAGGTCTCTGCCGAGCACAACGATCCCTGCGGAGTCGTAGCCGCGGTACTCTAATTTTTTAAGCCCCTCCAGCAATATGGAAGTTACAGGCCTATTGCCAACGTATCCTACAATGCCGCACAAGACACTTAGGCCTCCTTTAATTTGCAGTTTTTAGCTCCTGGGCAGGAATTTGTCCTCTAAATTGCTTTAGAGCTTTGTTCCCATGCCTTAAGGGTCGGAGTGGAGGACCCTAGAGGTATCCGCCGAAATTCGATAAACCTCTACCTCGTCAGCTGATGCTCAGCTCCGGCGCTAGGATTAACTTGCCTCCTTTCCCGGAAGTTTCCGCGCGAGCCCTTTTACCCGCTCCTTTATATTGCCACTCTCTATCTTTTTTGTAAATCGCTCTTGCTGAAGCTTTTCTGATTTTGAGTTAGAATAAGTTGATGTTTGATTCCGAAGAATTTAAAGAATTTTTCTCACAATTTTTTGCGGAGTTCTCCAAATTTATGGGGGAGTTTCAACAGAAGGCCCACATCTATGGAGATCTCTGGCAATTTCTTTTGACCAAAGCTGCGAAAGAACTAGGCATAATCAATCAGGATGAAGATCGCGTGCTTAGGCCAGAGGAAATCAACGTGCTTTATCAAAAGGCCATGTCTATGATGCCTAACCTTCAAGTGCCGGAGAGCCCTCCCTCTGAGGAGCAAGAAAAAGAGGAAACCCTTGAGAAGGACTTAAAGCCGGGAAAGTTGCCCAGGCCTGCCTGGTTCAACTTTGATGCTCCTCCTGAAAAAAGGGAGGGATAAATATTAAGTACATACTTTTTGACCTTGACGGAACGCTTTTGGATAACGATGTGTCGATTTTTATGCCCCAATATTTCTCTCTTTTAAGTAAAAAGCTCTCTCCCTTTATCAAGCAGCCCCTCTTTTTGGAGGCATTGCTTAAAGCAAGCCGGGCCATGATCTCTGATTACCACCCTTCCTTTACCAATAAGCAGGTTTTTTGGCAGAAATTTTTGGCCCTCACGGGCCTCGATTATCGGACCGTTTCTCCCCTTACGGAGGAGTTCTATATAAATGATTTCCCCAATCTTAAAAGCCTGACCAGGCCAATGCCGGGCGCCAGGGAATTAATTGAGAAGCTGTTCGCAAGAGGACTGAAAATTGTCATTGCTACTAACCCGCTTTTCCCAAAGCGAGCCATCAAGCACAGGTTACAATGGGCGGCACTTGATGATTTCCCCTTTGCCCTGATTACTACTTACGAGAACATGCATACAGGGAAACCCAGGCTGGAATACTATTATGAGATTCTATCCCTCATTAAAGCTCAACCCTGGCAGGCAATCATGGTAGGTAATTCTCTCGACGAAGATATGATTGCCAAAAAGGTTGGCCTTTTTACCTTTTACCTCTGTGGGAATTCCGAAGCTCCTTTGAAAAGCGAACTTGTTGATTGGTACGGAAGCCTCGGTGATCTCAGGAAAGTGCTTCTGGTCTAACCTTTAAAGGACGATGGAAAAATGGATTACCTGATTAAAGGCCTCGTTGAGAACTGCATCTCGGTCGTGGTCTGTAGAAGCACCCTTCTTGCGGAAGTCGCGCGCCATAAACATGATCTCTCCCCTCTATCAGCCTGTGTATTAGGCAGAGCTCTCACTCTAACAGCCCTAATGGGCGGTCTTTTGAAGGAAGGCCAATCGGTTAGTTTGCAGGTAATTTCCGATGGGCCAGCTCGAGGCGTATTCGCTCAATCCGATTGGCTGGGGCGTGTTCGAGGGTACATAAAGGAGACAAAGCTGGAAACATGGATTACCCCGGAAGGCAAGTTTGATGTGCCTAGGGCTGTTGGCAGAGGGTTTCTATATGTGGTCAAAGACCTCGGCCTGAAAGAACCTTATGTGGGCACTGTCATGCTCAAATCAGGCGGCCTGGCCTCTGACCTTGCCTATTACTTTCTTCAGAGCGAACAAATTCCTTCTGCGGTAGGATGTGGGGTATTCCTAAACGGTGAGGGAGTGGTAAAAGCGGCTGGAGGCTACATCGTGCAGTCCACTCCCGGAACATCAGATGAGACGCTTTCCTTGGTGGAGCAGAATTTGGGGCAGCTGCTTTCACCCTCCAGCCTGATCCTTCAGGGCATGAGCCCGGAGGACATCTTTGCTCTGATCGCGGGAACCCTGCCGTATCAGATAAATCAGGAAAATAGTCTGAGGTATTATTGCCAGTGCTCTCGGAGCCGAGCCCTGAAGGCCCTTACTCTCTTAGGGTCTTCGCAATTGCGGGAGCTGCTGATCAAGGAAAAATCGGCACGGGTGCGCTGTCACTTTTGCAACGCCGAATATGTATTTGACGAAGCGGATATCGAGGAGGCACTGGCACAGACGACCAAGGACTCTTGAAGAAAATCAGCGGCGTCTGCTACTGAGCCACTTCTCAAGTTTTTCTACGGGATATGTATTGAGGATATCCTCTGGCTCAAGCCACCCTCGTCGGGCCACAGCTACGCCATATTTCATCAAGCTGAGGCTGGCAACGGAGTGGGCGTCAGTGTTTATCGCTATTTTCAGGCCGAATTTTTCCTTGGCAGTGCGGCAATCGAGGTCCTTTAAATCCAGCCTTTCCGGGGAAGAGTTAATTTCCAGCACCGTCCCGGTGCTTTTAGCCCACTCCATGATTTTCTCCACTTCCACTTCGTAAGGGTCCCTCTTGCCAATTAGCCTTCCGGTTGGGTGGCTTAGGATGTCGATTGCTCCTGATTGCAGAGCGAGATTTATGCGCTCTGTCATCTTTTCCTTGGATTGCCTGAAAGCCGAGTGAACACCGGCTACCACGATCTGGAACTCTTTCAGGGTTCCCTCCGTGAAATCCAGCTTACCGTTGGCCAAAATGTTAGCCTCCAGCCCCCAGAGGACCATGAAGTTCTCCTTTCGGGCCACCTCCTCGATTTTTCTCTTTTGCTCCTGGAATTTTTCCCAGCTAAGTCCTCCTGCTACGCCCAGAGATTGCGCGTGGTCGCAAATAGCGATGTACTGATAGCCATGGCGTTTGGCTCCAATGACCATTTCCTCGATAGTAGAAGCACCATCGCTCCAGTCCGTATGAACATGAAGGTCGCCCAATATGTCTTTCAGTTCCACTAAAGTGGGCAACTGATCAAGTTTTGCCCTCTCGATTTCTCCCTGATCCTCCCTGAGCTCAGGAGGGATCCAGGGAAGGCCAAGGGCAGCGTAGACTTCTTCCTCTTGCCCCCCTGCGATTTTTCGATCGTCTTCAATGCGAAAAATGCCATATTCGTTGAGCTTAAGACCTTTGCGAATGGCAATTTCCCTCAATTTAATGTTGTGCGCCTGAGAACCAGTGAAGTATTGCAATGCAGCCCCGTAAGACTCAGGTTCTACCACCCTTAGATCTACCTGAATCCCCATCTTTGTTACGATGCTGGACTTTGTGGTGCCCACAGCCAGAATTTCTTGCACCTCGGGCCATTTGATGAAAGCTTGCATCACCTTTTCCTCTTCTTGGGAAGCAACCAGAATGTCTAAGTCCCCAATAGTTTCCTTCATCCGGCGCAGGCTCCCACAGGCGTCAACTTTCAGAGCAAAGGGAAACTGACGTATATAGGAAACTATTTCCTCCGCTATGGGCAAAGCTATCCCTAAAGGAATTCTGGAAGAGCGCCTTTTCAGCATTTCCAGCCCCCTTTTGATGTTTTCTTCCGATTTAGCACCCAGCCGGGGAAGGTTGCGAAGTTTGTGCTCTTCCAGGGCCTTTTCCAGATCTTCCAGGTTTCTTATACCAAGCTCCCTATATAATAGTAAGGCCAGCTTGGGTCCCACTCCAGGGACTTTTTCCAGTTCGATTAATTCCGGAGGCACTTCCCGGATGAGTTCTTCCAGATATGAGCATCTTCCGGTCTCTAAGTACTCGGAGATTTTAGAAGCGATACCCGCCCCCACGCCTTCCACCTCGGTCAATTTACCTTCCCTGTGAAGGTTTTCTATGGGAACAGTCAGGTTCTCGACTCTTCTGGCAGCCTCGGCGTAGGCTATAATCTTAAATCTGTTTTCCCCCTTCAGCTCCAGAAGGGAAGAAATTTTTTGCAGAAGTTCGGCTACTTCCTGATTTCTCACATCTAAAATTATCACACATTTTGCAGGGTCATGCTAAAATAGAAATATGACTGACCGGACAGTCATCAAAGATAAAACTCGCGATAAAATAATAGAAGCGGCAAGCGAGGTTTTTGCGCAAAAGGGCTTCCATGCTACTAAAATGGAGGATATAGCCAGGATAGCCCATATCGCCAAGGGCACCATTTACCTTTACTTCCCCACGAAAAAAGAGCTTTTTTCCTCCCTTTTTGAGCATTCTCTGAATTTAGTGGAAAGAAAGGTAAATGAGGTGACAATAAACGGAGGAAACCCGATCCTTGCGCTGGAAAACGTCCTGGAAGCCTTGCTGGATATAGTTAGGGGAAAAAGGGAGTTTTTCCGACTGATTATGCAAAACTTCTTCTTGGATTTAGAGCTGCAAATTTCCTTCAAGCAATGGAGGGAAAAAATGATTGATGCTGTTGCCTCCAGAATTGATGCGCCCCATCGTGCTCTTGCTAAGATTAAAGCCAGCATCATATTTTATTTTCTTCTTTCCGTATTCTTATCTTTCCTTTCCGGAGATCTGTCCCCGGATCCGGAAACCATAAAGGAAATTAAAAGCAATTACTCTGTTTTGATAAGGAGTGAGGTGAGATGAAAATGAAAAAATTGCTTCTATTATTCTTAGCTACCTCCTTTGCCCTTTTATGCGCTTGCGGAAACGGCCAATCCACTTTCTGGGGAACGATAGAGGCTGACGAAGTAAAAGTTATCTCTGAAGTCACCGGAAAAGTAAGGTCACTTGAGGTTCAGGAAGGGAGTCAGGTTATTCAAGGACAGGTCCTCTGCTCGGTTGAGGACATCAACGCTTCCTGGAGGCTGGATCAAGCAAAAGCGGCCATGGATGCAGCCAAAGCCCAACTGGAAAAGGCTAAAAATGGGGCCGCTGAAGAGGACCTGGCAATTGCCCGAGCCAATTTAGAGTATGTCCAGGCGCTGCTAAAAGGGTCCCAGGAAGAGCTCAAAATTGCCCAGGAAACCTATGATTTTACCGCTCCCTATGATTTACAGGTCACACAAGCGGAGAGTCAGCTGGCTATAGCAAAGCTCAACTTTGAAGACGCTCAAAAAAAGCTGGATGAGGTCCAAAAACTGGGGAAGAGTTTAAGCTTAATTCAGGCAGAAGCGCAGCTGGAAGAAGCTCGTCTCAACTTTCTTAAATCCCAGGACCTCTACACCTCCGCCACGGCCACTCCTACTGCTCCAGATATTCTTCAGGCTAAGGCCGCCCTGGAAGCTGCTAGGGCTCAGTTCCTCGCCGCTGAAGCACAGCTTAAGGGCGCAGAAGCCGCTGAGGGGAACCCTGATATTCAAAAGGCCCAGGACTACTACGATGCTTGTAAAATCAAGCTGGAGCAGGCAGAGAATGCAAGAGATTACGCTAAGAGAAGCTCCAACCCCGCTCAGCTGGATCAGGCTGAATACCAGGTTCAACTGGCAGAAATTGAGCTTCGGGAAGCTGAGAGGAACCTGAAAATGGCTCAGGCAGCTGGGGATACTTCTTATCTGGACAGGGCTCGGGCGGAATACAGCGCGGCCCAGGCTGCTTTGGACCAAACTCAGGCCGCCTATGATGTACTTTTGGCTAAGGGGAGCGATTATCACATAAAAGAAGCAAAACAGGCCTACGAAGCAGCCTCGAAGGCACTGGACTTGACTCAGGCCAATTACAATATCGCCTTAGCCCAGGCAGACCCGTTGGAACTAGCCTACTTAACTGCCAAAGAAAATTACAACCTCGCTTTAAAGAGCCTGGAAAATGTATTGAAGATCAGTCAGTTCAAGGGAGAAGAACGGGCCAGCCTGGAAAAAGCCCGAACGGATGTGGAGTCTCTGGAGGCACAGCAGAAAATAGCCCAGGGCAACCTGCAAAAGTTAGAGAAAGGAACGCGAGGAGAGGATATTCAGGCCCTCGAGGCTAACCTTGCCCAGACAGAAGCAAGCTACAATTTAGCCCTGCAGCTTTTGAGAAAAACCTCCGTTCAGGCGCCAGTTTCTGGCGTGATCCTGGAAAAATACATTAACTTGGGGGATACCATCAACCAGGGAAGCGCGCTTTTCTCCGTAGCAGATCTGGACCATTTGTATTTAAAAGTTTATGTGGAAGAAGCGGAAATTGGCAAGGTAAAACTGAATCAAGAGGTCAAAGTGAAGGTGGATGCCTATCCTGACAGGTCATTCCCGGGAAAAGTTGTTTATATCAGTCCCAAAGCGCAGTTTACTCCCAAAAACGTTCAGACCAAGGAGCAGAGAACCATACTCACTTTCTCTGTAAAAGTCACTATTGAAGACCCAGAGCATCTCTTGAAAATTGGGGTTCCGGCGGATGTCATCTTCTCCAATCATTGAGGTATCACAGCTTAAAAAAAGATTTAGAAGCCTGAATGCCGTTGATGATGTAAGTTTTCTGGTTCATCCAGGAGAAATCTTTGCCCTGGTGGGACCTGATGGGGCAGGGAAGAGCACTCTAATTAAAATTCTCTGCACAATTCTGCTTCCCGATGAAGGGGACGCTTTAGTGATGGGGTTGAATTTAAGACAGGAGGCAGAAAAAATCAGGGAACTCATTGGCTATATGCCCCAGAGGTTTTCCCTCTACGAGGACCTCACTGTGGAAGAGAACCTGGATTTCTATGGAGAAATTTTTTCTGTCCCTTTGGAGGCCAGGTCCAGGCGGAAGGAGGAGGTTCTCAAATTCTCCCGCCTGACCCGCTTTTTTAAGAAGAAAGCCGACACACTTTCGGGAGGAATGAAACAAAAATTAGCCTTGTCCTGCGCGCTGATGCATTCCCCTTCCCTCCTCTTTTTGGATGAACCGACTACCGGCGTTGATCCCATCTCCCGAAGGGAATTCTGGGCTCTGCTGTTCAAGCTGAGAAGGGAAGGCACCACGGTTTTTATCGCTACCCCTTATCTGGAAGAAGCCGAGCGCGCCAACAGAGTGGCTTTTATGGACGGAGGAAGGCTTATTGCTTGCGATGCACCAGAAGCGCTGAAAGCGAAAGCCCCCGAGGTGGTCATCGTTTCAGCCGAGCGGCTCAATGAGGCAAAACAGGCGCTTAAAATGAGATACCCGAATTTAAACATCACAGTTTATGGCCCTTTCATAAAAATCTATCATCCCCAGCCCCAAATATTCTTTAAGGAAATCTCTGATTTTTGCCCTCAGCTGGGCTTAAAAGAAGTTAAAATTACCTCTCCTACACTGGAGGATGTATTCTTGCAGATAGAGTTAGGGGAAAATGTTCGCTGTCAGGATTGAGAACCTGGTCAAAAAATTCCAGGATGTTACCGCGGTAGACAACGTCTCTTTGCAGATTCCCGCAGGCACCATTTTTGGACTGCTTGGCCCTAATGGCAGCGGAAAGACCACCACTATTAGAATACTTTGTGGGCTGCTTAAGCCGGATTCCGGTAAAGTGCAGGTTTTAGGGATGGATGCCTCCAAGGAAATAGAAGCTATTCGCAGCCACATTGGCTATACTTCTCAATTTTGCTCTCTTTACGAGGACCTGACAGTGGAAGAGAACATGGCTTTCTACGGAGCCACATACGGCGCTTCCTTAAAAGCACGGATGGCTGAGGTTATGACCAGATACGGGATTGATGGCTTTCGCCAGCGCTATGTAAAGCTCCTTCCACCGGGCAAGAAACAATGGCTGGCCCTGGCCTGTGCTACTCTTCATAAGCCTTCCGTCCTTTTTCTGGATGAGCCTACAAGCGGTATGGACCCTGTCAGCCGCAAAGAATTCTGGGATGAACTTCAGAATCTTAAAAAGTCCAGCACAATATTGATCACCACTCACCTTTTGGACGAAGCGGAAAGGTGTGACCTGATCGCATTTATGCACCTGGGGAAAATCCTGACCGTGGGGACCCCTCCGGAGATAAAAACGCTGATAAGTGGTAAGGTTTTCAACCTGAAATGCAGCCAGCCAGCTTCACTTGTGGAGATTCTCCAGGGCGAGCGCCTTTTTAAGGACGTTTACCTATTTGGCAATATCGTCAGGGTAATTCTTGAGGATAGGGAAGGTGAAGACAGGCTGATTCAGCTTTCCCGGGAAATAGGATTTGAGATGGAAGAAAATGAGTTCAGTCTGGAAGATAACTACGTTGCTCTTGCGCGCAGCGAAGGAGGCCTGTAATGACAAAAAGAATAATTGCTGTCATGCGCAAAGAGTTTATCCACATCTGGCGTGACCCCCGGGCCCTGGCGGTAATCGTTTCTCTCCCAGTGATCATGCTCTTTCTCTTTGGTTATGCTGTTTCCTCGGATGTGAAACACATTTCAACTGTATTGTTAGACCAGGACGAGACCTCTGACAGCTTCCATTTGAGCGAACATTTCTTCAGATCCGGGTATTTTGACCTAAATTACAAGGCTTCCAGTTTGGAAGAGGTAACCTATCTGATTGATTCAGGGAAGGCCAAATGTGCCCTGGTTATTCCTGCCCAGTACTCATTTCGATTGAACAGGGGAGAGAAAATTGAAATTCAGTTCCTCATAGATGGCTCTAACCCCACCATTGCTCAAACCGCGCTTTTTTCCGCACAAGCCATTGTCCAGGACTTCTCTTTTAATCTCTCCGTGGAGATGGCCAAACGCAAAGGAAGCGGGCTGATCTTTGTCCCCCTCGATCTGCAATCCAGAGTCTGGTACAACCCCAGTCTGGAGAGCCTTAACTTTAATATCCCAGGCCTCGTGGGTGTAATTCTCCAGGTTTTAAGCATAAATCTGACCGCTCTTGCCATCGTGCGCGAAAGGGAGAAAGGCACTATCGAGACCCTGATCGTCACTCCACTTAAGCCTTTCGAACTTGTTGTGGGAAAAATTATCCCTTACATGGCTGTAGCTTTTACAGTTTCCATGATGGTCCTTGCGGTGGCGATTTTCTGGTTTGAGGTCCCTTTCAACGGCAGCGTGCTGCTTCTCTTCTTGTTCTCTTTTTTGTTCCTGCTCTCTTCTCTGGGAATTGGCCTTCTCATTTCCACTATCTCCGAAAATCAATTCCAGGCCGTGCAGATATCCAATTTCGTGACCCTACCTTCCTTGGTTCTATCGGGTTTTATTTTTCCGGTGGAGGCTATGCCAGGGGTTATTCAATGGGTGGCCTGGATCCTTCCTCTCACGCACTTTCTCCCCATCCTCCGAGGACTGATTTTAAAAGGCGTGGGCTTACCGCACCTTTACCCGGATGTGGTCTGGCTTTTTATCTTTTCTTTGATAATGCTTTTATTCAGCTCCCTGCGCTTCAGAAAGCGCCTTACCTAATTAAAACGGCCTTTTAATCCCTAAGGCAAAAGGATGGAAAAATTTTTAATTCCTATGCTCTAAGGGATCACGTAAGGGAGCATTTCTTTTCTATTGGTCACCTTGCCCTGCCTCTTATTAAAATTTTCAGCTATAATAAAATGTTAACCTTTATGGAGTTTAAGCTTGTTTCTGACTACAAACCAAAGGGGGATCAGCCGCAGGCCATTGAAGCTCTGACAAGGGGCCTGCGGGAGGAATACCGCTTTCAAACTCTTTTGGGGGTTACGGGAAGCGGTAAGACATACACTATGGCCAATGTGATCGCTCAACTTAATCGCTCGACCCTGGTCCTTGCTCACAATAAGACTTTAGCGGCACAGCTTTACTCGGAATTCCGGTTACTTTTCCCAGAAAACGCAGTAGAGTATTTTGTCAGTTACTACGATTACTACCAGCCGGAGGCATACATTCCTCAAAGCGACCTCTATATCGAAAAGGAGGCTACGATTAACGAAGAGCTTGATCGCCTGCGCTTCTCCACGGTCCAATCCCTGATAGAGAGAAAGGACGTCATCGTAGTAGCCTCTGTTTCCTGCATCTACGGCCTCGATGCTCCTGAGAGCTTCTTAAGTGAGGCCCTCTCAATTAAAGTCGGCGATAATTTTGGAAGGGACAACTTCCTGCGGCGGTTGGTGGGGTTGCAATATGAGAGGAACGACCTCGATCTGAGGCGGGGAAGGTTCCGCGTGCGAGGAGATGTAGTGGAGGTTGTCCCCTCTAACCTGCAGCAAGCAATTAGGGTGGAGTTTTTTGGCGACCAGGTGGAAAGGATCACGGAGTTTGACCCGGTCTTAAGCAAAAAAATCCGTAACCTTCATGGCTACCTATTTTACCCTGCAAAGCACTTTGTAACTGGCTTTGAAAAAAGGGCTCGGGCCCTTTTAGCAATTGAGGAGGAATTGAAGGAACGTTTGAAAGAACTTCAGGCCCAGGGAAAGCTCCTTGAAGCTTACAGGCTGGAGCAACGGGCCAGAATGGACCTGGAAATGCTCAGAGAATTCGGTTACTGTCCTGGGATTGAGAACTACTCGCGCCACCTTTCCGGGCGTAAGCCCGGAGAGAGGCCCAACTGCCTCATAGATTATTTTCCTACTGACTTTCTCACTTTCATTGATGAGTCTCATATAACAGTTCCCCAGCTTGTGGGGATGTATGAAGGGGACCGTTCCCGCAAGGAAACCCTGGTGGAATTTGGTTTTCGTTTGCCCTCCTGTCTGGACAATAGACCGCTGAAATGGGACGAGGTCCTCCAGGTTCTAAAGCAGGTGATTTTCGTGTCCGCCACCCCGGGACCATTTGAGCTTGAGAACTCTGAGCAGGTGGTGGAGCAATTGATTAGGCCAACGGGGCTCATTGACCCCGAAATAGAGGTTAGGCCTATGGAGGGTGCAATAGAGGATCTTATTGAGGAGATCAAAGTAAGAGCGGACAAAGGGGAAAGAGTCCTGGTGACCACGCTCACTAAAAGGATGGCTGAGGAGCTAAGCGACTACCTCACAGAGTTGGGATTGAAAGTGAAGTATCTGCACTCGGAAATTGACACTATTAACCGCGTGGTGCTGCTCAGGGATCTCCGCTTGGGCAAACAAGACTGCCTGGTGGGGGTGAACCTGCTAAGAGAAGGCCTTGACCTTCCGGAGGTTTCTTTGATGGCCATATTGGATGCCGACCGCGAGGGTTTTTTACGTTCGGAGCGCTCCCTGGTTCAGATGATTGGAAGGACAGCGAGGAACGTCTCGGGCAAAGTGATTATGTACGCTGATACCTTGACTGAATCAATGAAAAAAGCAATTTTTGAGACCAATCGCCGACGGGCTGTCCAGAAGGAATATAATCGCTTGCACAACATCAAACCGGAATCAATCAGAAAAGCTATTCACGACCTTCTCGAAGTTCTGCCGGGTCAGGTTGAGGAAGGAGAGGCAGAACTACTCAAGAAGCCCCAATCGCTTTCCGGGGAGGAGGTGCGCTTTATGTTAATGCACCTGGAAGAGGAAATGCGAATGGCTGCGGAAACCCTGGAGTTTGAAAGGGCTGCTCAGATCAGGGATCGTATATTTGAGCTTAAAAGGAAAATAGGCATTAAATGAGCAAGCAAATATTTATTAAGGGCGCTCGTGAGCACAATCTGAAGAATATAGACATCGTCATTCCCAGGGATCAGCTGGTAGTAATCACCGGGATATCAGGGTCCGGAAAGTCCTCCCTGGCTTTTGACACCCTTTATGCAGAAGGGCAACGCCGATATGTTGAGTCGCTGTCCGCTTATGCCAGGCAATTTCTCGGCTTAATGGAAAAGCCGGATGTGGATTATATTGATGGTCTCTCCCCGGCAATCGCTATCGACCAGAGAAGTGCCTCCCACAACCCTCGTTCCACCGTGGGTACCATTACCGAAATTTACGATTATCTGCGTTTGCTTTACGCAAGAGTGGCCACACCCCATTGCCCAAATTGCGGTCACCCTATAAAGCCACAAACCAGCCAGCAAATGGTAGATTACCTGCTCTCTTCCTACCCTGAAAGCAAGCTGGAAATTTATGCCCCGGTGGTAAGAGGGAAAAAGGGAGAGTTTCGATCCTTGCTTGAGGAAATCAAGAAGCAGGGGTTCATCCGGGCTCGGATAGATGGTAAAGTATACGATCTTTCCGAGGAGGTCCCTCTGGCTCGGTATGAGCAGCATGCAATTGAGGTTCTCGTCGACAGGCTTGTCCTCAAGGAGGGAGTGGAAATGCGCTTGACTGATTCCATTGAGGCCGCGCTTAAACTGGCTCAAGGGATAGTCATGGTCTCCATTAATGGCGCAGAGCAAATTTTATCTGAGAAGTATTCCTGTCCAGAGTGCGGTACCTCTATTGCTGAGGTAACACCGCGTCTCTTCTCTTTTAATTCGCCCTTTGGAGCTTGCCCCACCTGCGATGGCCTGGGGATAAAAAAAGAGATCGACCCGGACAAGATAATTGTTGACAAAAAGCTCTCCCTCGCTGGGGGGGCGATAGAAGTCTGGGAGTCTGATCACTATTATCAAATGCTCAAGAGTTTGGTAGAGGAGTTTGGCTATACTGTGCACACTCCGCTGGAGGAAATGGAACCCCAGATCCTCAGAATGATCCTTTACGGAACTCAAGAAAAGAAAGTCACCTTTAAGTATACCGACACTCTTGGAAGAGAACATGTTTACCGAATGCCTTTTGAGGGCGTGATACCCAACTTAGAACGAAGGTACCGTCAGACGGAAAGCGAGACCATCAAGGAGGAGATAGAGGCTTTTATGACCTCCATCCCTTGCCCGGCCTGCAAGGGGAAAAGGCTTAAAAAAGAGGCCCTTTCTTTTTACATCAAAGGGCTGAACATCGCTGACCTTACGGGAATGACTATTGGCGAGGCTTACTCTTTATTCCAGACCTTAGAGCTCCCTCCTAAGGAACAGATGATAGCCCATCAAATCTTTAAAGAAATAAAGTCCCGCCTCCGCTTCTTACTTGATGTGGGCCTTTCCTATTTAACGCTGGACAGGCCCGCGGAGACCCTGGCCGGGGGTGAGGCTCAAAGGCTGCGGCTGGCCACACAGGTGGGGTCAGGGTTGGTGGGGGTATTGTATGTCCTCGATGAGCCTTCGATTGGCCTTCATACCCGGGATAATTTCCGCCTGATAAAAACGCTTATGCGGTTGCGAGACCTGGGGAATACAGTAATAGTTGTTGAGCACGACGAACAAACGATAAGGAGCGCTGATTATCTCATCGATATTGGCCCTGGAGCTGGAGTTCACGGAGGGTTCGTAGTATGCACAGGGACAATAGAAGAAATAATGAAAGAACCCAGCTCGCTTACGGGAAAGTACTTGAAGGGAGAGTTGAGCATTCCTGTCCCCGGAAAAAGGCGCTCAGGAATCGGCAAATGGCTGTATCTGAGAGGAGCCCGTGAGCATAACCTTAAAAACATCGACGTGGGCTTTCCTTTGGCGACCTTTATCTGCGTTACCGGTGTTTCTGGCTCCGGAAAAAGCACTTTAGTCAACGACATTCTTTACCGGGCTTTAGCCCAGAGATTTTATCGTTCTAAGGAAAAACCAGGGAAATACAGGGCCCTGGAAGGTATTGAGCACCTGGACAAGGTGGTAATCGTGGACCAATCTCCCATTGGTCGTACCCCTCGCTCCAACCCCGCTACCTACATTGGAATTTTTGACCACATCAGGGATTTTTATGCCCAGTTGCCGGAGGCCCGTTTAAGGGGCTACCAAAAGGGGCGCTTTAGCTTCAACGTGCGCGGTGGGCGCTGTGAGGCCTGCAGGGGTGAGGGAATTATCCGCATAGAGATGGTTTTTCTGCCCGACGTATACGTGCCTTGTGACGTCTGCAAGGGAAGGAGATACAACCGGGAAACCCTCGAAGTTAAGTACAAAGGCAAAAGCATTGCTGATATCCTGGAGATGACGGTTGAGGAGGCCCTGGAATTTTTTGCCAACATACCTCCTATACAACGAAAACTTCAACTGCTTTTTGATGTGGGATTAGGGTATATCAAGTTAGGGCAGCCAGCAACTACGCTATCAGGGGGAGAGGCCCAGCGCATTAAGCTGACTGCCGAGCTCGTGAAAAGGGAAACTGGCCGCACCCTGTACATTCTCGATGAGCCTACTACTGGCTTACACTTTGCTGATGTGCAGCGCCTCCTGGACGTGTTGAACAGGTTGGTGGACGCCAAAAATACTGTGATCGTGATCGAACACAACCTTGACGTGGTCAAATGCGCTGATTGGATTATCGACCTGGGTCCAGAGGGTGGGGAAGAGGGAGGCAAAGTAATTGCCGCGGGAACTCCTGAGAATGTAGCCCTTTGCCAGGAAAGTTACACCGGCCAGTATTTAAAAGCTGTTCTCTTTTCGGAGAAGGAAAAAGTAAGTGTCTGAAAGCAAACCCGTCTGGTCTCATAAGGCGCTCTCTTTTCCGGATTCCCCGGGAGTTTATCAGTTCTTTGACAGGACAGGCAAATGCATCTACGTTGGCAAAGCCGCTTCCCTGAAAAAGCGGGTCCAGGCTTATCTGCGTGAAAACTCGAACCTCTCTGAAAAGGAAAAAATCATTAAGGATAGGGCCAGCGATATCTCATTTATCGTGACCTCTAATGTCCCTGAGGCCATGATCACGGAATCTACCATGGTGAAAAAGCTGCAGCCTGCGCTCAACGCCAAGCTTAAGGATGACAAACGCTTTCCTTACCTGAGAGTATCTTTGAGTGAGCCCTTCCCCCGGCTTTCTATTGTGCGCTTCTTTAAAAAAGACCAGAACCGCTATTTTGGGCCTTTCACCGAAGCCAAAGCTTTAAGGCAGACGCTTAGAACCATTAAGGAAATATTCGGGATTCCCAGTTGCAGGACAAAAATCCAAAAGGATAAGCCGAAGAGCCCCTGCTTGGAGCATCAGATAAAGCACTGCTTAGCCCCTTGCGCCGGCCTGATCTCCGAAAAAGATTACCAAAATGCTGTGAAGGAGATGCTTTACTTCCTCGAGGGAAGAACCCACGTGCTGCTCGGCTACCTCGAGAACAGGATGAATGAGGAAGCCAGAAAGCTTAACTTTGAAGGGGCAGCCAAGGTTCGCGACCAGATTTTTGCTTTGAAAAAAATTATGGAGCAGCAAACTGTGCTCTCTCAGGCTCCTATCAACAGAGACGTGATAGCTCTGTACAGGGAATCCGGAGAGGCCTGCCTGACCGTTTTAAAGATCAGGGAGGGAAAACTAATTGGCTCAGACCACTTCACGCTCCTTGAGGCAGCTGGTGAGGAGGCTGATGAGTTAACCTTTACAGCGCTTTCCCAATATTACGAGAGAGCGGTAAATGTACCTCCGGAGATTGTCACACCCCTCAAGCCTCGTTTCCGAGAGGCTTTCGTCAAGTGGATGGAGATAATGAAAGGGCAAAAAGTATCTTTACCGGAGCCAAGGGGAGAGAGGAAAAAGCAGCTGGAAATAGCATACTCCAACGCCAGGGAGCACCTTCAGGTTTATACCAGGACCAAAAGCCTTTCGGTTCCGGAGTCCTTGGTCCTGGAAAAAGCGCGGATGGAACTGGGGCTTTCCAAAGTCCCTCACACTATCGAGGGGTTTGACATATCCAACCTTGGTTCCAAGGAAGCGGTAGGAGCTAAAGTCCTTTTCACCAATGCCAAAAAGGACACTTCGGGTTACCGGCATTACAGGATTAAACTGAGCTTTCAGGACGATTACGAGATGATCCGTGAGTTGTTGCGTCGGCGCCTCTCCTCAGAGGAGAGGGTTCCTGACCTCATCCTTATAGATGGAGGACTCGGCCATCTGCACACTGCTCTCGATGTCCTGGAAACCCAGGGAAAGAAGATTGAAGTGATTTCCTTGGCCAAGGAAAAGGAGTTGATTTATGCTCCGCAGTTTCCGGAGCCGATAATTTTGCCTGCGAACTCCCCGGTACTGCAGCTTCTCGAAAGGGTGAGGGATGAAGCGCATAGGTTTGCCAACGCTTTTCACAGGAAGCTGAGGAGTAATGCGATAAGGAAGTCTTCCATAGAGGAGATACCGGGGATTGGGCAAAGCAAAAAAATGGTTTTATTGCGCGCCTTCGGTTCCTTCATGGGGTTAAAGAAGGCTTCATTATTAGAGATAGCCAGTGTCCCGGGAATAGGGGAAAACATGGCTAAAAAAATCTATACTTATTTACATGGGAAAAAAGAACAGGAGGGTTTGGGTTAAATGGAAGAGTATTGTTTGGAAACGGCCTGGGGATGGGTTGCCTTAGCCTTCACGGAAAAGGGTCTGTTTTCCGTTTCTCTGCCCAGAGAGGGTCTGGTGCCAGGAAAGGGAGCCAAAGTTCCCCTTGGCTCGGCTATGCCCCAAATGGCGAGAAACAATATTTTAGCCATGGAGGGACTGCGCCTTTATTTTCAGGGAACCTCTATGTCCTTCAGAAACCTGGAACTTGATTTTACCGGGTACAGTGAATTTGCCCGGGGTGTTTTCCTCAGGTTGAGAGAAGTTCCTTTTGGGGAGGTTATCTCATACAAGGAGCTTGCCCGTTCATCAGGAAACGAGAAGGCTGCCCGAGCCGTTGGTGCAGTTCTGAGAAGCAACAGGTTTTTAATCGTAGTGCCTTGCCACAGGGTGATTTCAAGCTCCGGGAAACTGGGAGGCTTTGCTTCCGGCTTAGAATGGAAAAGGAAGTTGCTCTGGTGGGAAAGCTTCATCAAAGAAGGTCACAAAGGAAGGGCAGACATTGCTCATTAGGCTGATCCTCAATACTCTGGCTTTCCTCTTTTCTGCCTACATTCTGCAGGAATTTGGGCTGGGCTTCCACGTGGAGAATTTCTGGTGGGCGCTTCTGGCTGCCCTACTAATTGGTCTGCTAAACGCCCTGATTAAACCAATCCTGATGATGCTTAGCTTCCCCATTACGATTCTGACTTTTGGCCTGTTCGCCATTTTTCTGAATGCTCTGCTTTTTTACCTTGCAGTCAGCCTGGTCCCCGGCGTTTATGTAGATAGTTTTTGGACCGCGTTAGCAGGAATGCTACTTTATTCAGTTTTCTCTACCTTTTTCTCCAAGTTTTTTGGTAAATGAAAAGGTTTAGGGAGAAAGTAAAAAGGGCTTTGAAGTGGCTCTACCCTGGAATGAGGGTCAAGAGATGGCTTATCGTTATGGGGGTGGGCCTGATCATTTTGCTCTGCGCTGTTATCCTTTATTTCCTCGACTGGATGGTTATTTTAAAGATAAAAACTTTCCTTTCGGACCTATTTTCCAAATTACCCTTTTCTCCTCTTGCTGAGCCATGGAGGGGAATTATTGCTTCTTTCTTTCTCCTTCTGGCTGTAATTCTTATTGTCTGGGGCCTATCCAAACTGATAGAGTCCCTGGTTACTGTGATTCTTCCCGAGCACCCCGAAAAATTATCCGAGATAGTCTTTGAGAAGAGAAAGGGGAAAAAGGGATTTAAGGTCATTGCCATCGGTGGCGGCACCGGCCTTTCTACCCTTCTGAGAGGACTAAAGCTTTTACCCTGCGAGCCATCGGCCGTGGTCACGGTTGCTGACGATGGGGGCAGTTCCGGCAGGTTGAGGAAAGAGCTGGGGATACTTCCTCCAGGAGACATTCGAAATTGCTTGGTGGCCCTTTCGGATGCCGAGCCTTTAATGGAAGATCTCTTTCAATATCGTTTCCCCAAGGGCGAGTCCCTGGGTGGTCATAACTTTGGAAACATTTTTATCGCTGCCCTCACTCAGGTCACCGGGGACTTCGGCAAGGCTGTTATGGCGGCTTCCGATGTCCTCAGGGTAAAGGGACAGGCTTTGCCTTTTACCCTGGACGATGTTACTTTAGAAGCGGAGTTCTCTGATGGGACGCGGGAAGAAGGAGAGACGAAGATCAGGGAGGCCGGGAAAAGGATAAAAAGGCTATACCTCAAACCAGATAATACGAGGCCACTTCCCGGGCTGATAGAACAAATAAAGGCAGCTGACTTGATTCTGATTGGGCCGGGAAGCCTTTATACAAGCATAATTCCTCCTTTTTTGCAGCCGGAGGTAGCGGAGGCGATCAGACAAGTGGCCTGTCCCCGTATTTATATTGCCAACATTATGACTGAGCACGGAGAGACTGACAGATTATCAGTTAGCGACCACTTGAGGGTTCTTTTTGACTACGCTGGAGGGAAGGTCTGCGATTATTGCATTATCAGCACTACCAGCGTTCCTCCTGAAATTCTCGAGCGCTACAAGAAGGAGATGGCCGAGCCCGTAAAGATCGATGCTGACGCCGTTAAGTCGCTGGGGGTGACTCCTGTCCTTGCTGATTTGGCCAAACAGGATCAAGTATTGCGCCACGATCCGGAAAAATTAGCGCAGACCATCTGGAGGCTGATTATCAGGAAGAGAGGAAATAGAGGGAGGAGTTCATGAACCTTCCTATCAGGCCTGATTTATCCCTAATTCAGCAACCACAGTTGCACTTAAGCCCGCGGCTTCAGCAATCGATTTTAATTCTGGAAATGTCCATCATGGAGCTGAGGGATTTTATCAACAAAGAACTGGAGGAAAATCTTCTTCTGGAGGAGGCTCCTAACTCCCTCATGGAGCAAGATTTAGAAAGAGTAGGGGAGGAGCCAGGGGAGGATTGGCCGAATAAAGCTCAAGCCATTGAGCCTGATCTCTACTCGCACCTCCGGTTTCAGCTTCAGCTACATGCCTCGAACGAAGAAGAATTGGTGATTGGAGAGGAGATCATAGGCAACATAAATGCGGATGGCTATCTGAAGTGCCCAATAGAGGAGATCGCCTCGAGGTTAAAAGTACCTTTAAGCCAAACGGAAGAAGTTCTCAAAGCAATTCAAAGCTTTGAGCCTACGGGCGTCGCGGCCAGGGATTTGAGGGAGTGCCTGCTTATTCAATTGCAGGAAAACGAGAACAGCTCACCTCTTGCTCAGGAAATCGTGCGCAACCACCTCGAGCAACTTTTGAGGAGAAGCCAGTGGAAGAAACTTGCTCAGGAGCTGAAATGTGACCTGAAAGATCTAAACAGGGCCCTTCAGGAGATAAGGGTCCTTGAGCCCAAACCCGGCAGGTTATTTCTCTCTGTTGCTCCTTCTTACATAATTCCCGATCTTGTAGCAAGAAAAGAAGGAGACGAGTTCAGGGTATACCTGAACGATAGCTATCTCCCCCGGCTTACCATCTCTTACTCCTATCAGGAATTGCTCAACGATCCAGAGGCTGGCAGGTTTTTGCGCAAGAAGCTCTCCTCCGCTCGCTGGATTATCACATGCATTGAAAAGAGATTTCAGACACTTGAAAAAGTGGCAGGTTTTCTGGTAAAAAAACAAGAAGATTTTTTTAGGAACGGCGAAACCTTTTTGCGGCCCCTTTCCTTGAAGGAAGTAGGAAGTGCTTTAGGATTACATGATTCAACGGTTTCCAGGACGATCAGGGGAAAATACATTGACACGCCCCTGGGGGTATATCCTCTGAAATTTTTTATCACCGGGGGCTCCCCTCGGAAAGAAGCCCGCTTTTCTGAGAGGAAGATCAAGGGTGAGATTAAAAAGCTGATTATGATCGAAGATAAGGGGGCCCCACTCTCTGATGAGGAGATTGCGGCTACCCTGAAAAATAAGGGTATTGTGCTGGCCCGCAGGACGGTTACCAAATATCGCCAAGAGCTGGGGATACCCTCAAAATCGCAAAGAAAGGACTGAAGTTCTAAAAATGATTAAAGTAGGCATTAACGGTTTTGGCAGAACAGGGAGACAGGTATTCAAGGCTCTTTATCAGAACTACTCTGGGGACCTTCAAGTGGTTGCTGTGAACGACATTACAGATTCCGTTACGCTGGCTCATCTCCTGAAATATGATTCTAACTATGGTAAACTCCCCTGGCCGGTAGAGGTTAAGGATAACGCTATCGGGGTTGACGGAAAGGACATCAAGATCTTCGCGGAAAAAGACCCGGCAGCCATTCCCTGGAAAGACCTTGGGGCAGAACTGGTCATTGAGTCTTCCGGGGTTTTTACGGACGCACAAATAGCGAAAAAGCACTTGGAAGCTGGAGCCAGGCGAGTTATCATCACTGCTCCCGCGAAAAATGAGGACATCACTCTGGTTCTTGGGGTGAACCAGGGAAAATACGATCCGAACAAGCACTTCATCGTCTCCAATGCTTCCTGCACAACAAACAGCCTGGCACCTGTTGTGAAAGTGCTCCACGAGAATTTCGGCATAATCTCCGGATTAATGACCACCATCCACGCTTATACCAATGATCAGAGGTTGCTTGACCTTCCTCACAAGGATTTACGCCGCGCCCGGGCTGCTGCCATGAACATTATTCCCACAACCACCGGAGCCGCCAAAGCCATTGGGCTCGTAATCCCCGAGCTTAACGGGAGGTTGAACGGCTTTGCCATCCGCGTTCCTACCCCCACCGTATCTCTAACGGATTTTGTGGCGGAACTCTCCAGGCCAGTTACCAAAGAGGAGGTAAACGAAGTTTTCAAAAAGGAAGCTGCAGGCGGCCTCAAGGGTATTCTCTGGTTCGAGGAGGAGCCTCTGGTATCCATGGACTTCAAGGGATCAAGTTATTCCTCGATCGTTGATGGGCAATCCACGATGTGCGTTGGCAACCTGACAAAAGTTCTGGCCTGGTACGACAACGAATGGGGATATGCCTGTCGCGTCGCCGACCTTGCTTATTACATGTACCAAAAGGGCATTTGAGATGATCAGGCGCCTTCAAGACTTCAAAGTTGATTCCCAAAGAGTCCTGGTCAGGGTGGATTTCAATGTCCCTCTGGATAAGGCAACGGGAGAGGTTGCTGATGACACGCGCATCAGGGCATCCTTGCCCACTATTAATTACTTGCTCTCTCGAAATGCCAAAGTAATCCTGATGTCCCATCTGGGAAGGCCCGATGGCCAGGTGGTGGAAAAATTACGTATGGCCAAAGTTGCTCGACATCTGGGGCAACTTATTGACAGGGAGGTTTTTATTGCCGATGACTGCGTAGGCCAGCAGGTGGAAAAAATGGCCAGCGAACTCAAGGAGGGCCAGGTGCTGATGCTGGAAAACCTTCGCTTCCATCCTGAGGAGGAGAAAAACGACCCCGCTTTTGCTGAGAAGCTGGCTCACCTTGCCGATATTTACGTGAATGACGCTTTCGCTACTGCTCACAGGGCCCACGCTTCTACAGAAGGCGTGGCCCATTTTCTTCCCTCCTGCGCCGGTTTTTTAATGCAGAAGGAATTCGATTATTTGAGCAAGGCACTTGAGGATCCGGTCAAGCCATTGCTCGCCATAACCGGAGGAGCCAAGGTATCCGACAAGCTAAAGCTTTTAAAGAGCCTCCTCGCTAAAGTGGATTTCCTGTTGATCGGTGGTGGCATGTCTTACACCTTTTTAAAGGCCAAGGGCCTCCAGGTAGGAACCTCGCTTTGCGAGGATGAGCTGGTCGAGAGCGCAAAAGAGATTCTCCAGGAAGCTAAGGAAAGAGGTGTTGGTTTGCTCCTCCCCGTGGATCTCGTAGTCGTCAAAGACCTTGAGAACCCCGTTGACCGCAGGCTTGTTTCTATTGAAAGGATTCCTTCTGACTATGGGGGCGTGGACATCGGTCCACATACCAGACAAATGTTTATTGAGAAGATAAAACAGGCCAGGACTATAGTCTGGAACGGGCCCGTGGGGGTGTTTGAGATTCCACCCTTTGACGAGGGCACAAGGGCTATTGCCGAGGCCTTGGCGGGATCGAACTCTTTGACCGTTGTTGGAGGAGGAGACACGGCTGCTGCGGTGGAAAAATTCGGGCTTTCCTCAAAAATGACTCATGTTTCCACTGGTGGCGGTGCTTCTTTAGAGTTTCTTGAGGGTAGAAAATTACCCGGAATAGAAATCCTTAAGAGTTGATGCAACGTAGAGGGCTTCTCTGTATACTTGATGGGTGGGGCCTGTCCGATACCTCTTTTGGGAATGCCATAAAAGCGGCACGGACACCAAACATGGATTCCTTCCTCAAAACATACCCTCACTGCAGCTTGACTTGCTCTGGTGAGGCAGTCGGCCTCCCCGAAGGGCAGATGGGAAACTCCGAAGTCGGGCATTTAAATCTGGGAGCAGGTCGCATCGTTTACCAGGATCTCGTGAGGATAAACCTTGCCATCAGGGATGGGAGTTTTTTCGAAAACCCTGTCCTGCTTGAAGCTTTCAGGACTGCTTCTCGAAGCCATTCTGCGTTGCACCTTATGGGTTTGCTCTCTGATGGCGGAGTGCACAGCCACCTTGACCACCTTTTTGCACTTCTGGAAATGGCCAAAAAGAACGGCGTGGAACGCGTTTTTGTACACGCCTTTCTTGACGGCAGAGACACGCTGCCAAAAGTGGCAGAGACCTACATCAGAGCACTTGAGCGCAAAATGGAGGAGCTTAAGGTGGGAGAAATCGCCTCCATCTCGGGCCGCTATTACGCGATGGATAGGGACAAGAGGTGGGAAAGGCTCAAGAAAGCCTATGACCTTCTGACGCTTGGTTCCGGTCATGTTTCCGAAAGCGCCCCCGAGGCCCTTTTTGCTTCTTATGAACAGGGACTCACTGATGAGTTCGTTCTTCCCACGCTCGTTCGAAGCGAAAACGAGCCCCCGGGTATAATCAGGGATGGCGATGTGGTCATTCACTTTAATTTTCGAGCCGATAGGGCCAGAGAGCTAGCCTGGGCGCTTACAAGGGAGGATTTTTCCGGATTCAAGCGCTTAATCTGGCCAAAAATTCATTTCGTCTGCATGACCCTCTACGATGAAGCCTTGGATCTTCCTGTGGCTTTCCCTCAGTTGATTTTGCGAAATACCATCGGAGAAGTCCTGAGCAAGCTCTCTCTTTATCAATTGCGAATCGCTGAGACAGAAAAATACGCTCACATTACTTACTTCTTTTCCGGTGGAAGGGAAGAGCAGTTCCCCTATGAGGAGAGGTTGCTGATTCCATCTCCCAAGGTCCCCACCTATGACCTGAAGCCAGAAATGAGCGCTTTCGAGGTCTTGGCCGAGGTAATAAAAAGGATCTCCCTCACGATGTACACCCTTATAGTGCTTAACTTTGCTAATCTGGATATGGTCGGTCACACTGGGGTATTTTCGGCAGCTGTTAAAGCTGCCGAAACAGTCGACAAATGTCTGGGGGATATCTGGGCAAGCTGCCGAGAACACGGTTATTTTATGATAGTGACCGCCGATCACGGCAACGCTGAGGAGATGATTGACCCCTCCGATGCGAGCCCCATTACCGCTCACTCTACCAATCCTGTGCCCTTTATTTTGCTTGATTGTTCCAACAGGTCCGCTTCTTTGCGCGAGAATGGCATCCTTGCGGATGTCGCCCCTACTATCCTTAAGCTTTTGAGGGTCTCCCAGCCCGAAGAGATGACGGGAGTTCCCCTGTTCGGTTGACTTTGATATAATAAAAAAGAGGTGAACAAAACTTGAGTGCTTTTTGGGTGATACAAGCAGTAGTAGCTGTTGCCCTAATAACCTTTATCATGCTTCAGTCTCCAAGAGGTGAAGGGATGGGAGCCATTGGCGGTTCTGCTACCCTTTTTAAGGTACAGAAAAAAAGGGAAAAAACCCTTCGCAATGTGAGCATGGTGCTGGCTGTGGTCTTCACCCTTACCACGATCATCCTGCTTCTCTTAGGATAGTAGCCTACCGTGCCCGGATGGTGGAATTGGTAGACACGTACGTTTGAGGGGCGTATGGGGTAACCCATGGGGGTTCGAATCCCCCTCCGGGCACCATTTCATTTTTCCGGGTTCAGGTAATCATAAACGCTGATCGCAGCAATTGCCCCGTCAGAGCAAGCCGTAATAATCTGTCTCAGGGGCGTAGCGCGCACGTCCCCGCAGGCAAATATTCCCTCTTGGGAGGTTCGCATCAGCTCGTCGGTTAAGATTCCTCCTCTCTCGTCGGTCTTTACCAGTTCTTTCACGATTTCCGAGTTGGGCCTGAGCCCGACGTAAATAAAAACCGCGTCCGTAGGCAGGAATTCTTCAAAATCGGTTGTTTTGTGCTTGAGAACCACACCTTTAACCTTTTCTTGGCCCTTAATGGCGCTCAGGGTAAAGCTTAATTTCAGGGAGATGTTTTCTGTGCTCTTAACCATTTCCTGGAGGTATTGGGCCGCTCGAAAATGGTCTCTCCTGTGGACAATGGTGACATCTTTGACCATGCGCGCGAGGTATAGGGCTTCCTGCAGGGCAGAATCTCCTCCCCCTACTACCACTACCGATTTGTCCCGGAAAAAGGGTCCGTCACAGGTGGCGCAGTATGAGACTCCTCGCCCCCGAAACTCGTTCTCTCCGGGGACGCCAAGTTTGCTCGGCTCTGCTCCGGTTGCAACGATAACTGCCCGAGCGAGAAACGTGTCTTCTGCGAGAACTCTGAAATAGTTCTTTTCTTTTAGCACTTTCTGGACCTGGCCATATTGAACTTCAAGGCCAAATTTCTCGGCCTGTTCTTTCATTCGCTGAACAAGGTCCATGCCGCTAATTTCTTCGGGAAAGCCAGGGTAGTTTTCTACCCGATCAGCAGAACTCGCCAGGCCTCCTCCGATTGGGGCAACAAGCAGGGTTCTAATCCCGGAACGACAGGAATAAATCCCTGCTGTCAGCCCCGCTGGGCCTCCCCCTATTATCAAAAGAGGGTACAATTCCTGAGCCATATTACAAGTTCAACTTAGCCTTTATCTCTTTCTCGGAGTGATAGCCCACAAATTGCGTCTCAATTTTACCCCCGTTGAACAGAAGCATATTGGGAATGCTGAAGATCTGGTACTGCTCTGCCAGTTCAGGGTTCTCGTCGGTATTTACTTTCACGATTTTTAACTTGTCTCCCAATTCCCATGCCAATTTCTCCAAAACGGGAGCCTGCATCCTGCAAGGGGCACACCAGGGAGCCCAAAAATCAACAAGGACGGGAGTTTCACTGCTTAAAACCTCAGAATCAAATTCATTAGCGCTGATTTCCTTGATTTCGCTCATCTGATTCTCCTTTTTCTTTTTAAATTTTAACATCTTTCCCTGGACTGGTATAATTTGAATTGTTATGGTGAAGATTGCACCTTCCATCTTGGCTGCGGATCTGTGCGAGCTGGGTAAAACCCTGGAAGTGCTCGAAAGAACAGGTGTGCACTTGATCCATGTCGATGTGATGGACGGGCATTTTGTGCCTAACATTACTTTCGGCGTGGACTTTGTCAAGCAGATAAAGATAAGGACGAAAATCCCCCTGGACGTCCATTTAATGGTGGAGAATCCCGAGTTCTTCTGTCCCCAATTCCTTGAGGCAGGGGCGGACTATCTGAGCTTCCACCTCGAGGCTACCCATCATCCTCAAAGGCTTCTTTCCTACATCCGGGAATCCGGAAAAGCTGGTCTTGCCTTAAACCCAGCCACACCTTTAAACAGCTTAGACCACCTCTGGGGCGAATTTGACTTTTTGCTTTTAATGTCCGTAAACCCCGGGTTCGCCGGGCAGAAATTTCTTCCTCAGGTGGAAAGGAAAATCGCTGAGGCAAAAAATAAAATAGTTTCCTTGAACGTTAACTGCGAGTTAGAAGTGGATGGAGGGATTAGCTTGAAGAACGCCCCTTTAATCGCTGACCGGGGAGCCGACATCCTTGTGCTGGGAGCAGGCATTTTTGCCCATCCAGATCCAGAAGAAGCGTTGTTACATTTGTTAGATCCCGCCTTTTTCTCAAGATCCCGCCCCGCTAAGCCTTAATTATTAATCCAGAGAGTACTTTCTTTTCGCCTTAAACCTTAATTTTTGAGGCTTAACCGTTTTTACTCCAGATTTGGATCACTGTACCCATCAGGCAGAGCAGGAATTTCCATTCCACGCCTTCGTCCTTTTTCCAACAGGAAAACTGAAGGTAAGGAAAGCGATTAAAGATGAGCTTAGGATAATTGAATTGCAAGAATGGGTCCGAATTGCCCCTAAAAGCATCCGGATATATACAATTTTAGTTTAGGATTTCCCAATTAAAAAGGACCTTTCAATTGTGCAAGTATTAACGAGCGTAAGGGGTGGGAGTATCTGAGGCCCAAAATTGCATTTTCGTTGTCTGTGTTGAAGGTTTAAAAGAGCTGTCTTTTAGCTGAGGAGGCAAGGGAATGGAAAGAGAAGCTGGATAAAAGCACCAATAAACACACCTGGCACCCATCTCCCCTTTTGGGGCAGATTGTGCTTGTGACAACCCTGAATAAGGATCTCTAAAGCAATATCACCCCCAAAAGCTGGGTTTCCATGACAGCCTTCGATCCTCAAATCCTCCTCTTGGGCTGTAATCTGGAGCACTGGATCGCCAGGAATATTCTCTGTCAAGGAGAGTTCGTGGTTGACTTCCCGGGCGTTGAGCTTATTACGAAAATCTGGCAAATATCCCGGCTCCCACGCTCCAGAACTTTGGAAACAGCCTGTTTAACAGCCATTCCTGCAAGGAAAGTAAGCCGCCCGTGTAGAGGACTGCAGGGCTCACTTTGAGTGTGTGCTCGATCAACACACCTATGGCAAGGAGGGAGGTTTCTTTGGCCGGATTGTGGCTTTTTTCATGGATAAGGAAGCGCTGGTGGGAGGATCCTTACCGCTATTTTCAATTGCCCTTGTTTCTGGAGGATGGGAAATTAAAAGTAGTGGAAAAATCAGAACGGCTTCAGGATTGACTATCTTCTTCATTTGGCCTAATTTCACGGAATCAGGGTAAATAGGATTGAATAGAGAAAACCAGAGAATGCCTTGCTAAAACGTGAGCCCGAGAGGATCGCCCTCAAAAACTGGCAATCTTGAAACTGTTAACGCTCATAAACCTTGACCAGGTGAATTGGCGAATTAGAAAATAGAAGTGCTTTTAATTTGAAAGAAGCACAATATTTCCATTTAAAAACACATCTTCAGATATGTAGGACATGCTAAAGTATGGTAAATGCCGCAAGTGAAAAGGAAGGGATGGAAGCGGTGTTTTCCAGTGAAGATTAGGCTTTGTTCTGCGAGACTTTTCAGTGCTAAAACGACCTCAAGTCAAAGGGGCTTGAGTGTCGGGTTGGTGCCGAAGGTGGGAGTCGAACCCACATGAGGCGTAAACCTCGCGGGTTTTTGAGACCCGTGCGTCTGCCAGTTCCGCCACTTCGGCTTTAAAATTAAGTATAAGAACCGAATTCAGAGTGTCAAGGTGGAGAAACAGCCAGAAAACGAAAAAGCGATAACGCTTAGAGAAATTTCCTCTGATGACCTTGGACGGGTTATTTACTCCAAGGTTGATTACCTTTACCGCGTCTGTTATCGGATTCTTTTAAACCGAGATGAATCCGAGGAGGCGGTAGCAGAGACCATGTTTCGTGCAGTCACCAAGTTCTCCACTTTCAAAAAAGAAGCCCAACTGGAGACCTGGCTTTACCGAATTGCCACGAACGTCTGTTTTGATTTTTTAAGGCGCAAGAAATCTCCGATTTCTCAGGCCAAAAATCTTGATGCTTTTCAGGAGCCAGACGCCTCAAACGCAGAAAGCCTGGCCCTGACCAGACTTTTAGATGAGGAAAGATCCTTTGCTCTGAGGGCTTTGCTGAGCAAAATGAGACCCAGGTCCCGGCTGGTGCTTTGCTTGCGGGAAGTAGATGGCCTTTCCTACGAGGAAATAGCCGCGCGACTGAAGTGCGCTCTTGGGACAGTTAAATCGATGATTAACAGGGCGAAAAAGGAAGCCCTGAAAATAATTGAGCAGGATGAGGAACTTCGGGCGATACTCCTGCGTCAAAAGAGATGAAATGAAACTATGTGATCTTATTACAGAGTACCATGAGGGCTTGCTGAGCAGCAACCAGCGGCGGGAGTTTGAGAGCCACCTGGAGACCTGCCAGACCTGTCAGCAAAACCTTAAGGCTCTTCAGGCGCTGAGTGAAAACCTTTCTTCTAACTCCCTGGTCGCTTTGAGTAGCGATTCAAGAGCAAGAATTATCAAAAGATTTGAAGAAAAGCTGGGCGAAAGCAGCCAAAAGCGATCCCTTTCCTGGAAAATTGCCTACGCCTTTTCCCTGACTTTGGTATGTGCCCTGGTGCTCATTGTTTTTCCGTTCACGGGAAATCCGGCCCCTCCCCCGGAACCAGCAGAAAAGATGGCTCTGACGGCCGAAACCCAACAAAGCCCCTTCACAGATCTTGCTCCTCGTTCCGAACAATTAGTGGCCCCTGCGGTAACAGGCTTTTCTCATTTCGTTGGTGCAAGGTACCTTAAAGTAAGCGCTGATACCCTGGAAAGCCTGACATCTCAATTACCTCCGGAATTCCTTGCTCAGGATGATACCCGGATCTACGTATTACAGGACCAGTACATTGGTTTATTGGATGAATCCATCAAGGCAGCAAGCGATATAAAAATTTTAAGGCCACTGATTCCCAAAGTGGCGCTCCCTCCTGGACAATCGATCTTGATTTTGGAGGAAGCCAGGCAAGGTCAGGGCGCTGTGGCTGACCTGTTTTTCCATGCCTGGAAATCAGAAATGCAAAAAAGCCTATTCAGTTGGTTCATCGTTCCAGTTTTACTTTCCTTTTTGTTCCTTGGACTTTATTTCTGGCGAAAGAATTGGGTTTTCGCTCTTTTGCTCTGCGTTTCTCTTTTATTTGCTATTCTTTTGCCAGCTTTCAAATCCATTTCTACGGACACCTTCCTTTACCTGGGGACAGACCTGCCGAACTTATCTGGAGAGGGAATTTTAGCTCAGGAAAAAACTTCCCAATTCATGCGTTTGTTCGTTTCCCAGGAGATGGGAAAAAATGTTATTGCAAATGGCTTCTTTATCGCATTATCGCCTATTGATTTGCCTAAAGCCCTGCAAGATTTTGATTGGGGACAGGGCAACTCTACACAGATATTTTACTTTAATAACTGGGTCACCATTGCCCTGCTGGTTGTAACTATCTTTCTTAGCAAGGCCGTCATTTATTTCCTGCCTCTGGCTTTGCTCGCAACCGCCTCAAGCGCTTCGGGAAGAGCGAAAGCAAGTAAAAGCCAGTAGGGCTTGCTTCAGATCGGAAGGGGAGAAATCAGGCCAGAGCGTAGGGGTAATCCAGAAGAATGCGTCGCTTGTCTCCCAGAGGAGAAAATTGCTTAGCCTCTGTTCTCCTGAAGTCCTGATCAAGAGATCGGGAAATGGTAAATATGGACAATAAAGGAAATTTTTTACCTGCGCTGGGGAAATATCCTCCAAATTAAGCATTCCCGATTGGTATTCCCTGGCTATTTTGTTCAGAGAATCAACGATCTCTGCCCTGCCACCATAGTTTATCGCCAGGTTGAGGGTAAGCCCCCCGCACTCTTTTGTTATCTCCAGGGCTCTCTTTAGGGCTTCCTGAATTTTGGAAGGCATTTCCTCAATGCGACCGCAGCTGACCAGACGAACATTATTAGCCTTAAGTTCCTCGGGCTGGGTAATCAGATACTCTTCCAGCAAATTCAAAAGTTTTTTTACCTCTCCCCAGGGCCTTTGCCAGTTCTCCGTGGAAAAGCCAAAGAGCGTCAGGTGCCTTACCCCGATTTCGCCACAGAAGCGCACGATCTTTTTTACGTTTTCTCCACCAGCACGGTGGCCCTCCACTCTGGGGAGCCCACGCCTGAGAGCCCATCTGCCATTACCGTCAAGCATGATGGCTATATGAGCAGGAAGGATTATCTTCCCGGATTTAATTTCCTGAAGAATTTCTTGAGCCAATGAGTCCAACTTTCCAGGCTCCTATAAAAAGCAGAATAGCCAGGCAGATCCAGGCGATTATAATGACAATGGTCGGGGCCCTGGCCATGAAAAAGGACACAATCCCTAAGAGCACGCTCATAGCACAAAGGACCAGGACAGCCGCCCTGTGTGAGATTCCCTTTTTGAGGAGCAGGTCGTGGATGTGCTCCCTGTCTGCGGCCAGAATGTCCTTTCTTTTTAAACCCCGGCGAATAACTGCAAAGACTATGTTGACCAGTGGTAATCCCAGCGCCGCAAGCGGTATTCCCAGGGAAATAATGGAGGATCTTTTTACCAGGCCCTCAATAGACATGCTGGCCATAATAAAACCCAGGAACATCACGCCTGCCTCCCCCATAAAAATTCTAGCCGGATAAAAATTGTAAGGAAGGAAGCCAATACAGGAACCAGCTAAGGCCAACATTGCCACGAGAGTAGTGGGTGAGCCGAAGGCCAAAAAATTATTGAACAAGGCAACCAAAAACAGGGTTAGCGCAGAGATTGAACAGATTCCGGCTGCGAGGCCGTCCAGTCCATCCATCACCTTAATGGAGGCAGTAAGGGCAGCTATCCACAATATGGACACCGGAATGCTCAGGGCCTCAAGCCAGAGAATCTGCGCGCCGAAAGGATTGGAGAAGAACTGTATACGCACTCCATAGCCCACTACTATGCTTGATGCCAGGAAAATGCCGAACAATTGTCCTTTGGATGAGAGCCGAAAGGTATCATCCATAAGCCCCAGGAGAAAAAGGAGGGAGCCGGAAACTAATATGCTTATATCCTTGACGGTCAGCTGATCGAACAAAACCATGGCAATGAGGAAGGAAACGTAGATTGCCACCCCGCCTAAGAGCGGAACGGGTTTTTTGTTGACGGAAGTTGGAGTGGGCATGTAGAAGAAATTCAGCCTTATAGCCACCCATCGCATTAGGGGAGTCAGGATGAGGGAGGAGAGGAGGGCAACTGGAAATGCCCAGAACAGCTTATCCATCATTTAAACGTGAAACTGGAAGAGATCTGTTCGAAGACCCCGACTTCCTGATCAAAACCCTCAAGGCTCACATCGAAAGTGATCAAGTATCCCAGGTTGCCCCTCACTATGTAGTATTGAACATCCTTTAGGGGTTGGCCCTGGAAAGTGAGAGTGAAGACTCTTTTTACTGCGCTGATGTTTCCTAAACTGATCTCCTCCAGAGAGACGCTCTGGTAATCCTGGTAGAAGTTCTTTAGCCGCTCCTTCTCAATTTTTAACGCCAGGTCCATCGCGCTCATGGGAACGGTCAATTCCTCTACTTTTACTGTCATGTTGGGGAGATAGTTTCCCACCATTTCTCCAGTCAAATAAACAACTACTCCAGGCAAGGTCCCCATCTGCCAGCTCTCTGGGCAAGAGAAGGAGAATCCGTAAGCCGTGCTGGTATAAGTTCTGGGAGCACTGGGAGCACTCGTGGGAGTAGGTGATGCGCTCGTACTTACGGGAATAAACCAGTTATTCAGGATCCTGCGGAAACTTGCCTCATTCTGGTCAAATTGTTTGGCCGGGGCATAGCCAAAAAAGTAATAGCCCCAGTGGTTGGAGACGGAACAGCCGATTAAGGCTTTGTATCCAGAAGAAGAAAGGGTGAGGATTTTTCCGTTAGCTTCTCCAAAAGTTTTATCCTCCTCTTCAAAAGAAGCGCCGGGGAATTTTTTCAATGCCCAATCCTTGTTCTCCTGAACGTAGGAGGCCAGGTCCCTATCCTGGCTCAACTCCTCGTACCCCACAATAACCGTGTAGCTGAAAAGAGTATCAGTTTGAGTGGGAGAGGTGAGTTTAATGAATTTCTCGCTTTCAGAGATTTCCCAATTTGAGGGATAATCGAAGGATGAATTCACCTCGTTGAAAGTATACCTCTGGAAAGAAAGACCTTCAGGGGATACGGTTATTTCAGCAGATGCCGTCATGCCGTTGTACACCGCCTGAATTGTAGCCTGCCCTTCTTCCATAGCGGTGAAATTTCCGTTCTGGTCAATAGAACCTGCGTTCCCAACCACTTCCCAGCTCGGGGTAACGGTGTTCTCCTTATCGTTTTGGTCGTAACCTTTACAGATAAGCTGGTAGATTTCTCCTTTTTTGAGCTCAATAGTTGAAGGGCTTATTTCAATGCGCCTGATCGGGGAAGGAGGGCCTTCCCTTACAATTGCCCCTGCATAAGCGGAAAGTTCGGTGTTGTTGAAGGTGTAAGTTGCAAGAATGGTTGCGTTTCCGGGTTTCAGGGCTTTGAACCTCCCAGTAGGGTCGATTGTCCCTATGTTCTTTTCCAGGATGCTCCATTGCGCCTGGACTTCTACCTCATTGCCTGATTTGTCCTCAGCTTTGACTTTAAACTGCTGCTCCTCGTTTACCGCCAGGGTAACGTTGGAGGGAATAACCGAGATTTTGGCCACATTGGCTGCGGCCAACACCTTTACGCTAGCGGATGCCTTAAGATCTTTGTAGGCGACCTCAATTTTACCTTCTCCAGGGTTCGAGGGCCTAAACAAGCCATTGGCTTCAATCTGGCCCAAATCAGGAGGTTCAATTGACCAGGTTAGACCCTCCTTTATCCCGGACTCGGTGCCGTCCTTTTGCACGCCAATTACCGAAAAGATCAAAGAGGCATCAGTTGTCAGCTGCTTGAAAGAGGGCTCAACCCGGATCTTGGTAATTTCTTGTCCTACACCCGGGGAAGCGGGAATCAGGATCCGATAGACCAGGTAAACCAGGACGCAGAGTATCACAAGGAGGCCAACAAAAATCAACGGGAGTTTTGGCAGCTCCCTCGTTCTTTTCCTCCTTGAAGGACGAACAGTATATGTTTTTTCGGGAGCAGATCCCAGAAGGACCTCGCCACAGTTATTGCAGTAGCGACTCCCCTCAGGGTTCTGGTGACCGCATTTTGTACAAAGCAACACCGTTACCCCCTTTTCCTGAGTATCAGTATTTTAGCATTTTATACTTTGATTTACCTTTCACATGGTAAAATACAAAAAAAGAAGGAGCATGTCGATATTAAACATGATGGGCTCAGGAAAACATAGTATCAAGAGAAGAGGGTGGAAGCCTGGTGGGATATTTTTGGGAATCATCCTTATTCTGTTGCTGGCTACTTCCTGCGGAAAACCAGAATCATACGCCACTATTATTGGCGTGGTATACGATGGAGACACGAACGAAGTGCTGGAGAATGTAACTGTCAGATATAGCTCTGATATTTTTACTACCACCTCCCCAAGAGGGGTTTTTGAAATAACCAAGCTTCCTCTGGGAAAAATTCAGCTCTCTTTTGAAAAAGAAGGTTACCGTCCAACAGCCAGGGAGGTGGCATTAAAGGAGGGGAAAGAGTTCCTCGAGGTGCTGATGGAGAGGGCTGAGAATACGGCTTTCACGCTTGCCGATCAGGTGAAGTTGCGTTCGCAGCCTTCCGTAGATGGCCAGATCATCGATGCTCTGGCTATAAACACCAAAGTAATCCTGGCGGGTGAGCAAAAGCTGGGGTGGTACAAAGGAAAGGTAGGAGAACAGGTCGGCTGGATTTGGGGTGGTTACTTGAAATCTGACACCGTCTCCATTCCCAGGATGGAAGTGAAAATAGACTCAAAACTTTATAGCACTCCCGATGAGGCGGCTGAAGAGGTCCAGGAGATCTACGAAGGGTTTCAGGTGATCATCCTGGAGACCCAAGGAGACCGAACCAAGGTTATTCTGCCAAGCGGAGTTGAAGGTTGGGTATCCTCGGCGGTTTTGTCTCCATGAGGTAATTAGCTTATGGCCAGGATTCCTAAAAAAAGCGGAAAATCATATGATCGTTTCATGCCTCCATCGGATCGAGAACGCAAGCAAGCGATCCAGCGCCAGGCCATTGCCCGGGTCGGGGATGAAGATTTAACCATGGAAAAGAAGATAAAAGAAATCCTGACAAATGACCCTTTTGTTTTCGTCGAAGACATCTCCGTGAAGGTGAAAAAGGGAAAAGTTGAGCTATCCGGGGTGGTGGATTCACCTGCTCACAGAGAAAGAGTGGAGACGCTTGTCTCGCAAATTCCGGGAATTCAGGATTTGAGGAATAACCTAACTGTAGGCGAGGTAAGATCAATTCCGGAAAAAGCGCTCTTAGATTTGATCTCTAAAGCTATTGAGAATGCTCGTATTTCTGCCAAAGAGGTGGGCATAAGCGTAAAAGCAGGGGTGCTCTTCCTCTCAGGTAGAATTCCCACGCTCAGAGATAAAATTCAAATCCTGAGAATCATCAGCGCCATCCCAGGGATAAAAAGCATCTCTGACCATCTCGCTGTCGGGTTCGAGGAAATCCCTGACGACATAACATTGAAGAACAAAGTTACCCTGGCTATATCCGAATTACCTTCCCTCAAAGTAAGGGACCTGAAAGTCAGGGTCTCTAAGGGTACCGTCTACTTAAAGGGAGAGGTTGATATCGTTTCCGACAAACTCCCTTTGATTGATAAAGTTGCATCTGTAACCGGTGTAAAGGAGATAGTGGACGAGATCGCTCACGAAAAAGAGGAAAGCTCAACAACTCAGCTGCGCAAGAAAATCGAGACCTCTTTTTCCAAAGACTCTCGATTAAACGGAACCAGAATCAATTTTGAGATTTCCGGAGGGACTATTTTTCTTCAAGGTAATGTTCAATCTTACCGGCAATTATACGTTATAGAGGAGATTTTAAGCGGTTTTCCGGAAATCAAAAGGGTGGTAAACGAGCTTACGGTCCTTTCTTGACTTGAAGTTTTGCTACTTTAAGGTTTTTGACTCTAAAAAAAATCCGTTATCCTCTATGAAATAATAATTTTTATTTTCCGGTACCCGTAAAAGATATTGACTATTTAATATTTTTCTTGTTTCTTTTAGCTATCTTACCTGAAGGGGGTATGAAATCTTATGAGCGAAGAAACTGTGGTCTTCGCGCGAAAGGCTTCTGGCCTGGTAAGGGAGCTTAACTGGTGGGATGTCCTTCTCTTCACACTTGCGGGACCTGCGGCATCTGGGATGACTTACTACACCGTGAAAGTCCCCGGCCTGTATCCTGGTGGTAACATCGTCTTAGCTTTTTTAGTCGGCCTCATCATCTGGGTTTTTCCCGTTATCGTTTTAGCGATCTTTGCTTCCTCTTTCCCTCGCAGTGGTTCTCTTTACGTTGTTATTTCCCGTGTGCTCCATCCTCTTTTTGGCTTTATACCGAACTGGACTTACGTTTTGGGCGGTGGAGCTGCTCTGGCTGTTGGGTTCTTGAACTACCTGGGCTTGATTCCCGTAGCAAGCAGCTTCCAGGTAGCGGGACAGATTACGCAGAACGCTTCATTGATGTCCATTGGTGAGTCCCTCGCTGATCCCTGGATCCGCCTGTACATCTCTTTAGGCTTGACCGTGATCATCTGGCTGCTGGAGCTCTGGGGGCTGAGCAGGCTAAAATGGGTGCTGCGCGTCCTGATCTATCTTCCTTTAGTGGTCACATTGATTGCCATTATTTCCTTCTTCGTAGGTGCTGGGGCACCAGCATTTGATTCAATCTACGGCGCTGGGATGTACGATAAAGTCAACGGGCTCGCTAATAACCTTGATATAGCGGGGGCGATGATGCCACCAGGAGCAGCGCTTCAAGGTATGCTCCTGTCAGTGCTCTGGGCTTTCACCGCGGCAGAAGCTGTTTCTTTTGTGGGAAGCGAGGTAAAAACTCCTCGCAAGAGTTTCATGCGAGGAATGCTTATTGGTATCGTCGCGGTGGGCTTGCTGTACATTCTTAACGCCTGGGCAGTTCAGGTTGCCTTTGGCGGGAACTTCATTACGAACTACAGCTGGCTTTACTACAATAACGCTGATAAGCTCCAGGGACTTCTGGGGGTTACTCCGGCCGCCCCATCAATCCCCTTCTACGCCGCACTCATAATGGGATCGGCTACATTCTCCATAATTTTCGGGATCGGCTACTTCCTTTGGTACCTGAATACCTCTATGATTATCTGGATGGCTGGTGTGCGCGGCCTATTTGCTATGGCTTTTGATAGGCTGTTGCCCACGAAACTGACCGAGGTAAACCGTAGAGGGGCCCCTACCTGGGCAAATCACCTTATCGGCATTTTTGCCCTTATTGGCGTGTTCATCGGATTAGGTGATTCCCTTGGGGTTCAGCTATCCGCCACCATGCTGGCCATTGAGGACTTTACCTGCATGTTCTTTATCTGGCCCCTGGGTTTAGCCGCCATGTTCTTGCCTTACACCAGACCGGATCTTTTCGAGAAATCGACTTTCCAGTACAAGATCTTTGGCCTACCTTGGGTTACTGTTCTCGGAGCTATCACTTTCGGTGTAGGCTTCTGGATAATGCTCACGGTGGGCTTAGAGTTGACCGACATCTGGTCTCAGATTGGAGTTGCTGCATTCATTCTCGTCGGTCTTATTGTAGTAGCCTGGATGTACAGGAGAAACAGGAAAGAGGGAATCGATCCAACTAAGATCTTCACGGAAATCCCACCCGCTTAAAAAGCTCTTTATTTCGGGGCCCCGCCCGGGGCCCCGAAATAAACTTAAATTTTTTAGAGGTGAACGCGATGAGAGTTTTCTTCGCAGTGGACGTGCACGGAGCGACAACAGTCTGGCGCAAGTGGATAACAGCAGTCACAATGTACGAGGCTCAAGCTTTAATCCTGGCAGGAGACCTTACAGGGAAAGCATTGGTTCCTATTATTCGCCAGAAAGACGGGGCTTACAAGACAGCATATTTTGGACAGACCTGGGTTCTGAGGAACGAGGAGGAGATTAAGGATATAGAAAGGAAACTGTCGAACGGCGGCGTTTATTACCTGCGTTGCGAGCCAGAATTCGTTGAGGAACTCAAGAGGGATTCCTCCAAGGTGGAAGAATTAATGAAGGAAAAAATGGTGGAAAGGATGCGGGAGTGGTTAAAGCTTTTAACTGAAAAGATAGACACTCATAAGATCCTTACTGTGGTAATGCCCGGAAACGACGACGAGCTGGTCATCGATGGCATAATAAAGGAATTTGAAGACCAGGGAATCATTTACCCTCTTGATAAAGTTTTCGAGCTCGAAGGCCATGAGGTTCTGAGCTTTGAGTACGTCAACCCGACTCCCTGGGACACCCCACGGGAAGACGAGGAGAGGGGCTTAAGGCGGAGAATCGAGGAGAAAGTTTCTCAACTTAAAGACGTCAGGAGGTCCATTTGGAACTTTCACTGCCCCCCCTCTAACACTAACCTCGACCTGGCCCCTAAGCTTGATAAGTCCCTGAAGTTAGTTGCCGGGTTGGACGGTGTAAAGTTTGTTCATGTGGGCTCCGCATCAGTCAGACAGGCGATAGAGAAATATCAGCCCCTGCTCTGCCTGCATGGTCACATCCACGAGTCCAGCGGCTTTGACGTGATTGGAAAGAGCCTCTGCCTCAACCCCGGCTCCGAGTATGGAGAGGGGCTGCTCAGGGGATTTATCATCAATCTTAACCGCGATGGGGTCGAGAATTATTGGAAAATTCAAGGTTAAAGGGCAAAAAGTGGAGAAAAAATTCGTAAATTTAAACCCCGAGGAATTTCTTAAAAAAGCGGTCAGTATCGTGGAAAAAGCCCAGGAAAAAGGCCTTTATCTGAGAATTCTTGGTGCCCTGGCGGTCTTTATTCATACCGAGCACTCTCCTAAAGAGAGACAGCTCCTTTTCTCTATGGAACGCCTGGGCCAGGGGAAGCCAGTATTTACTGATCTTGACCTTGTGGCTTATTCCAAACAGGCGGTGGAGATCAGAAAGTTTCTGGAAAGGGAGCTGGGCTACAAGCCAAATCTTTATGTGAACGCCGTTTTCGGGTTGCGGAGGAACATCTTTCAGCACCCTGAAAGCTTTTTCGACGTTGATATTTTCTATGACCTCCTGGATTTTTCCCATCCAGTGGATTTCGGGAAATTGCCAGGAAAAGGCCGGCTGGAAATTGATTTTCCCACCATCAGCCTTGCTGACATCGTCCTGGAAAAGCTTCAGATACATCAGATCAACAGGAAAGACCTGATAGACCTTCTCGTCCTTTTTACCTCGCATCCTTTCTCTAAAAGCGAGGAAAAGGAAAGGATAAACGGGCAACGCATCTCTGAAACGCTTGCCGATTCGTGGGGCTTTTGGTACGACGCCTGCTTGAACCTCAATAAGTTGCTCACCTTTACCAAAGAAGCCTTTGAAGCAAAAAGCATAGACCAGGAGACTTATCAGAAGCTTTCCGAACAAACCGATTTCCTTTTAAAGAGGATCGAGGAAGAGCCTAAAACCGCTCAATGGCTAAAACGATCAAGGAAGGGCACTGCTGTACCCTGGTACAAGGAAGTGGAAGAAGTTGACAGGTAAACCCTAATCAATTGGGCCGCCTGAAAATCATTTCACTAATAGCCCTGAAAGTAGTATTATAACTGATATGAGCTATACTCGGTACTCTTATCCTGAGATAGAGGCTATCTGGGATGAGGAAAATCAATTTTCTACTTGGTTAAGGGTCGAGCTCGCTTATTTAGAAGCCAGGGCGGAGAAGGGAGAAATTCCCCGGGAAGCTTGGCTGCGAATAAAGAGTAACGCTTCCTTCGGCTCAGTGGAAGAGGTCAAGGAGCTGGAATTGAATACCAAACACGACCTTGTGGCTTTCCTCAGAGCTGTTGAAAAGAGACTGGGCCCGGATTTCCGTTATTTTCACGAAGGCCTTACTTCCCAGGATGTAAAGGATACCTCCTTTTCCTTACTCTTAAAGGAGTCAGGGGTGATCATTGCTTCTGAGTTGAGACAAGCGGCCGATGTTTTGAGCTTTCAATCCTCTCACTATAAGTATCTTCCCATGATCGGTCGCACTCACGGAATTCATGCGGAACCCATTACCTTTGGGTTAAAACTTTTGCGGTACAAGAAATCTTTTGAAAGGCAGTATGAGCACCTGGTTTCCGCTATTGACGAAGTTTCCGTGGGAAAGTTCTCAGGAGCAGTGGGCACTTACCACAGCATTTCTCTTGAGGCTGCCACAAGAGCTTGCCAGCTCCTTGGCTTAAAGCCAATTTACGTCACCTCTCAGATTGTCCCTCGGGACATTTATGCCTATTTTTTCTTTACATTGGCGGTTATTGCAGCCGTGGTAGAAGAAATAGCTACGGAGATAAGGAACCTCCAGAGGACCGAAATTGGTGAGGTTTCCGAGCCTTTCGCTCAAGGGCAGATGGGTTCTTCGGCAATGCCTCACAAAAGAAACCCCGTTTTATCAGAGCAGCTTTGCGGCTTGAGCAGAGTTGTCAGGTCCAACGCTTATGCCGTTCTGGAAAACATTCCCAGCTGGCACGAGCGTGACATCTCTCACTCTTCAGTTGAGAGAATAGTCACCCCCTTGATAACTAACCTGACCGCTTACATGCTCAAGACGATTAGGGGAATTTTGGAAAATCTGGATGTCGATGAGGCGCGCATGCGAGAAAATATAAATCTCACCGGCGGTCTGATTTTTTCCCAAATTTTAACCTTAGCTCTTGTGAGAAAAGGGCTCTCCCGGGAAAAAGCGAGCCAGCTTGTTCAGGCCCTTTCCCTTGAAGCCCTGAAGAACAAAGAGCACCTGCGCTCTCTAACTGAGAGGGAGGAGCTGGTGAGAAGCCTGCTTTCTGAAGAGGAAATCGAGGAAATCTTCAACATAAAGAATTTCTTCAAAAATATTGATCGTATTTTTGCTTTGGAGCAAGAGGAGCAGCATTAGCTATGTATTTTTTGGATACCTTGCGCGCAGAGCTACGCTCTGCCCTATACGACTATTGTTCATTGGACCTTGAGCCTTCCTGGGAGCAAGGGAAAAAATATGCTGACTTTTCCACTAATTTTGCTCTCCAGGTTTCTCGTCTAATAAAAAAAGACCCTGGTGAGATCGCTGCATTTTTGAGCGGTCGTTTAAACTCTCGTCTTTCTCCTCTGGTAAAAGCAGAGGTGGCGCACCCAGGTTTTTTGAACTTTTACCTGGAGAAAGAGGGGGCCGTAAAGGTCTTGAGGGAAATTTTTGAAAGAGGACAAAGATATGGCCATTGTGACTATGGGAAGCGCATGAAGGTCAACGTTGAGTTCTGCAGCGCAAACCCCACTGGACCAATTCATTTGGGCAACGCTCGCGGAGCCTGCATAGGCCATGTCCTATCTAACCTGTTGAGCGCGGTTGGTTATGATGTTACCAGAGAGTATTACTTTGACGACTTCGGGACACAGGTTGAAGCTTTTGTCCTGTCCGTTGAAGCCCGGTACCAGGAGCTATTGGGCCAGCCTTTTGAGTTTCCGGAAAACGGGTATTATGGGGAGTACGTGAGACAAATCGCTTCCCAGATTGCTGCAAAATACGATCACAGTCTGCTTGCGCTGCCCAAAGAACAAAGGATTAAGGTCCTGAAGGAAGAGGGCCTCGAGATCATGAAAAAGCAGCACAGGCAAACCCTTTCCAGCCTTGGTATAGAGTTCGGCGTATGGTACCACCAGAGCTCTTTGAAAGAAAACTGGCTGGATCAAGCCCTCTCTGTCCTTAAAGACAAAGGCTGTATTTATGAAAAAGACGGGGCTTTGTGGTTTGCTTCCACAAGGTTTGGCGACGACAAGGATAGGGTGGTCATCAGGTCCAACGGGGAGCCAACTTATTTTGCCTGGGACATTGCTTACAACCTGAACAAGGTTTCTCGGAAATTCGAGATTATCATTGACATCTGGGGCCCGGATCATCACGGGTACGTTCCCAGAAATAAAGCTGCCTTTGAGGCCTTGGGGTATAACCCGGACAACCTTATCCTGATCATTTACCAGGTTGTCAAACTTTACGAAGGTGGGCAGGAGATCTCCATGTCTAAAAGGACTGGGGAGTTCATTACCCTTAATGAAGTGGTGGAAGAAGTGGGCAAGGACGCTGCAATCTTTTTCCTTATCAATTGCAGTATAGACTCCAATTTAGAGTTCGACTTGGATCTGGCAAAAGAGCGTTCTCTGGATAATCCCGTTTATTATGTGCAGTACGCTTACACTCGGGCCCTCTCCATCGAAAGGGAGGCTCAAAGCAGAGGAAAATTGCCATTGGATTTAAATGAGGTTCCTTTCGTTTTTGGAACCCCCGAAAGGAAACTCGTCTCCTTGCTTACTCTAATGCCAGAGGAAATTCTGAAGGCCGCCGTTAATATGACTCCCTTGAGGCTTGCTAACTTTGCCAGGGATTTGGCTGCTTCCTTTCACTCTTTCTATCACGACCACCGAGTCTTGGGATCACCTGAAGAGGTGGAGGCTTCAAGGCTCATTTTAGTTCAGGCGATAAGATTGGCACTGGCCAACATTTTGCAATTGCTCGGGATCTCTGCCCCTGAGAAAATGTAAAAGAAAGGAGAACGAATCATGGGAACCGGGTCACCTTTTGGCACACATCGCGTTATCGAGCCGAAGGGAGTCATGCCCCAGGCAGCATGGAAGATAGATAACACTATGGACGTGCTCTACGACAATGAAATCCTGGTACAGGTGGAAAGATTGAACATTGATGCTGCCAGCTTCACTCAGCTGGAGCAAGAAGCGGGAGGAGACCCTCAAAAGATCGCCGGGCAAATCAAAAAGATAATCAAGGAAAGAGGTAAGATGCACAACCCGGTTACTGGTTCCGGTGGTATGTTTATTGGCACCGTGAAAAAAATGGGGAAGGAGCTTGCAGACAAAATCAACCTCAAGCCAGGTGACCGCATTGCTTCTCTGGTCTCTCTCTCCCTTACCCCTCTCCTCATCAAGCGCATCAAGAAAATTGATATGGACAGGGATCAAGTGGAAGTTGAAGCCCTTGCTATCCTTTTCCAGTCCGGCGTTTACGCCAAGTTGCCTGATGATATACCCGACAAATTGTGCCTTGCTGCCTTGGATGTGGCTGGAGCTCCTGCGCAAACGGCCAGATTGGTAAAGCCCGGAGATACTATATTGGTGATCGGAGCAGGAGGAAAGTCCGGGTTGCTTTGCCTATATGAGGCTAAGAAGAGAGCCGGTGTCACCGGCACAGTGATAGGCTTGGGGCATAGCGCCGAGAGCACAAAAAGGATTCTGGAAAGCGGTTTTGCCAATGTGGCTTTCCAGGGTGATGCTACTAAGCCTGTGGAAATATACGAGAAGATGATGGAGATCACCAAAGGGAAGCTTGCGGACGTGACAATCAACTGCGTTAACATTCCCGGGACAGAAATGGCCTCAATTATGAGCACACGTGATGGGGGGATCGTTTACTTCTTCAGCATGGCCACGAGTTTTACCGCTGCAGCACTGGGGGCTGAAGGGATAGGGAAGGACGTAACTATGATTATCGGCAACGGCTATGCCCGCGGCCACGACAGAATTTCTCTGGAGCTCCTGCGCGAAAGCTCCAGGCTCAGGGAAATGTTTGAGAAGATGTTCATTTAGGGGGAACTTATGAGGGACTTTACGGAAATACCGCTTTGGAAGGATATTTCGCAGAAAGAATGGAACGATTGGCACTGGCAGGTTAAGAACCGCATCACCACGATAGATGAGCTGAAGCAGGTCATCCAAATAGACCCGGAAGAGGAAGAAGGAATAAGAAAGGCCCTTCAAGTTTTTCGTATGGCTATTACTCCTTATTTTGCTACGCTGATGGACCCCGAGGATAAAAATTGCCCCATTCGTTTGCAATCGGTGCCCTCAGTTCAAGAAGCGAGCAAGAGCCAGTTTGACCTTCACGATCCTTTGGCTGAAGAAAGGGATGCTCCTGTTCCTGGCTTGACCCATCGCTACCCGGACCGAGTTCTTTTTTTAGTCACGGACCAGTGCGCTATGTACTGCCGGCACTGCACGCGACGCCGTTTTGCCGGCACCTTCGATCATTCCCGATCAAAGGAGGAACTGGACCTTTGCCTGGAGTACATACGCCGCACGAAGGTGGTCAGGGATGTACTATTATCCGGGGGAGATGCTCTCCTTATTTCTGACGAGCTTCTGGAGTATTTGTTAAAGGAACTCCGGGCGATCCCTCATGTAGAGATTATACGCATTGGTACCAGAGCTCCTATCACTCTTCCCCAGAGAGTTACGCCCGAGCTCGTGAACATGCTCCGCCGTTATCATCCCCTCTGGGTGAACGTCCAGTTCAATCACCCTAAAGAGATTACCTCCGTTTCCAGTGAAGCTTGCGCCCACCTGGCGGATGCGGGAATACCCCTCGGCAACCAGAGCGTTCTTTTAAAAGGGATTAACGATTGCCCGACCGTGATGCGAAAGCTCGTTCACGGTTTGCTCAAAATCAGGGTTCGCCCCTACTACATTTATCAGTGCGACCTATCTGAAGGCATCGCTCATTTTCGGACCTCAGTTTTGCGCGGTCTGGAAATTATTGAAAGCCTGAGAGGGCACACTTCGGGAATGGCTGTTCCTACCTTTGTGGTTGATGCTCCTGATGGAGGTGGGAAAATTCCTCTCGCTCCTAATTATCTCCTTTCGCTTTCCCCGGAAAAGGTCGTCCTGCGCAATTATCGGGGAGAATTTTATTCCTATCCCGAACCGGAATCCTACCATACCCATGATCCCTCAACCTGCCCTCATTGTTTAAAAGAGGGAATACCTTCACCGAGCATTCTCGAGGGTAACATCGGCAAAAGAGGTGAACGCCGGTGAAGGTTCTCCCGCTTTTAAACGGTCGCCAGGTGATCTCAGTTGTGGGCACGGGAAAGGGTAGTGGCAAGACCACAACGGTAAACTTTATTTTGAGCGAAGGGAAAAAAGCGCTCAGGCTGGGCGTTACTGCTTTCGGGCTGGGAGGGGTCCAGACTTTACTGCAAATTCCTGAGGGTTCCCTGATCGCTTTGGCTCGAAACTGCGAGGTCACAAAGAAGCTTGAGCTTCTGGACGAAACCGATGCTAACTCCCCCTGGGGAAACATCGTAATCGGGAGAACCGTAGAGGATTGCGAAGCGGTTATCGCGGGGCCTGTCTCGCTTAAAGACCTGATAAAAATCAAGGAAAAATTCTTTGCGCTTGGCTGCGAACTGATGGTTGTAGACAGTTCTCTCAACCGTAAATCCCTGTCCTCTGCCTTTCTTTCTCAGGGAGTTATTCTATCAGCGGGAATAGATTTCCCCGACCGGGACTCGCTTTTCGAAGAAATTTTAAGCCAGGTAGAGATGCTCACAATCCTCGAAGCGACATCTTTCCCCCCCTCCCTTAACCGACATTGCGCAAAAAAGAAAGAAGGCTGGGTGCCCTTTTCCCTTGAGGAAGTCACACCTTCATCGTTTGAGGAAGTGGAGGAAATCTTCTGGCCTGGTGCTTTTCTTAACGAACATGCAAATTTTCTTCGCAGTTTGGACTTTCCGCTCTCAGTTATTGTTGAAGAGCCCTGGCACCTTTTCCTTACCCAGTCCATATGGTGCGAGCTCAAGAAAGAGGGATATACTTTTAAGGCCGCAAGCCGCACCCCACTTCTTCTTGTAACCCTAAATCCCCTTTCCAGCACGGGTTTTTCGCTGGATCCCAGGGATTTTTCCTCTAGGGCCAGCGAGATGTTGAAACCAGTAAAGGTTTTTGACCTCCTCTATGAGTGATCTTTTTCTCGATAGAGAAACCCGCGAAAAAATTGAATGGGACCGATTTCTGGCCTACATTGAGGTTCATTCTCCTCTGGGCCTATATTACAAAAACAGGCTTAAGCCCTTTTTCGCGGGCCAGGAAAAACGCCTTCGAGAGGAGCTTCGCCGAAGTTGTAAATTTGCTGATTTTATTTCCAAAAACCCGCGCTGGGTCTCTGATTTTGCTTCCAACATTCAAGAAGCGAAAGACTTGAGGCTCAGCTTTAAGAGGGCTAGGGAGGGGATGGTCCTTTCTGTCACCGAGCTCTTCGAAATAAAGAGACTTTTGCTGATTTTGGATAACATGAAAGGGCTTTTGAAAAGCAAAGGGTTTTCCTCGCTCGCGAAATTTAGGCCAAAGGGAGCCCCAGGGCTTTTTCGAGCACTGAGCAAGGGAAACCAAAGCCCCCAAACCTTCTATCTCGTAGATGATTATTCCCCTCTTCTGAAGCGATTGAGATCGGAAAAATTCGAGCTGAAATTGTTGATGGAGAAAGAAAAGGAGCGCCTCCTGGAGGAGTTAAAGGGCCTGGGCATAAAACACGGGAGAGATGGAGAGGTTGTTGTTTCCAAGGGGACCCCGGATGCTTTCAGGTTTTCTGCCGATTCTCGTTTCTACCTAAAGCGAGAAACCTTGCAGACACAAGTTTACGCTTTTCGGCACTCCCCTCGGTTTTTAAAGTGGGAAAGCAGGGTTAAAGAAATAGAAAGGGAAGAAGAGAAGGAGGAAAGGGCAATTTGCCAGAAACTGTCCCAAAAAGTCTCTAAGTTCGCAGATGCCCTGGAAAGAGACTCTGAGAAAGTAGCCTATCTGGATTTCCTTTTCGCAAAGTCTAAAGTGGCTATTGAGTACAGCGGAACGCTGCCTCAGCCTGCAAGCACTAATAGAAAAACAGCTCTGACTATGGTTGATGGGATCCATTTCCCGTTGTCTCAGAGGTTAAAGGAAAAAGGGTTGAAGTTCCAGCCGCTTTCTATACAGCTCAAGCAGGGCGCCGCCCTGCTTACCGGGGCAAACATGAGCGGTAAAACTGTTTTGCTCAAAACGATCGGGCTAAATATTTGTATAGCGCAGCACGGGATGCTTGTCCCTGCGAAATCCTTCAGGTGGCGACCTCTGGACTTTGTTTTTTTCTCTACGAGGGGCAAGGAGCAGGATGGGCTGAGCGCTTTCGGTATGGAAATCGCGGGCCTGAAAAGGGCGCTTTCTGTGAAAGAAAAAAAGGGCTTATTTTTGGTGGACGAGTTAGCTCGGGGAACCAACCCCAAGGAGGGCTTTGCTATAAACGCAGCCATTTTGACCTATTTGAGCAATAGCGATTCTCTCTCGCTTTTCACCTCTCACTTCGACGGGCTGGCAAAGGCTTGCCGAGCGACGCACTGGCAAATGGCCGGGTTGGGGAACATCAGCCTTGATCAAGTTAAACTTCTGGCTAAGGGTGCAGGCGAGGACTTGATGCCAAAGCTGATGGACTACCGCTTGGAAAAAGTTAAGCGGGAGAAAGCTATCCCTCATGATGCCCTAAAAGTAGCTTTGCTTTTGGGGTTAGAGGAACATGTGATAGAATTGGCTGAGACTTTCTTAAAGAAGGTGCAAGATGAAGCTTAACATATCCCATGATCAGGTGAACACTTGCCGTCAAATTGCTAAAGAGATTGCCCTCGACATTCAAAAAGACATCGCTCCCCTTAGTACCATTTCTGTGGAACGGGCCATTCTGCGCCTTTTAGGGATTGAGGGGGAAGAGGATAAAATTCCCTATGTGAACATCTTGGTGGAACACCTTAAGGAGCAAAAATCGCTGGAGGAGGGAGCGCTCTACTGGATTGCCAACGCCTGTTTGCAGACCGGGCTTGCACTCCAAGAAGTCGCTCAGAAAGTAGTGTCAGGTTCCCTTAACCTGGTGCATTTGCCCAGGAGCAGTTTCTCAGAAATAAAGAACAAGGCCGAAGGTCTGGTAACAGATAGCCTGACTAGGCTATTCAAAAAGAATCAGGTGCGCAAAGCTTTTAAACAGTCCTTCCCTCCTTCGCCTTCTCCACTTCTCTACGTGATTGTCGCCAGTGGCAATATCTACGATGACATTGCCCAGGCAAAAGCAGCTGCAGAGCAGGGCGCAGATTGCGTGGCTGTGATTCGCTCCACTGCTCAAAGCTTGCTCGATTATGTTCCCGAGGGCATTACCACAGAAGGATTTGGAGGCACATTTGCCACTCAAGCGAACTACGGACTTATGAGACAGGGCTTGGACGAAGTGGCCCCGAAGGTCTCTCGATATATTTATCAGGTCAATTACTGCTCCGGGTTGTGCATGGCAGAAATTGCCGCCCTGGCAATTTTAGAAGGGCTGGACATTATGGTAAATGATGCCCTTTACGGGATCCTCTTCAGGGACCTGAACATGTACCGAACCATGGTGGATCAACATTTTTCTCGTTATTTGCTGGGGCTTTTTGATATCATTATCACCACAGGAGAGGATAATCTCATAAAAACGGTGGATGCCTTCAAAGAATACAGCATCGTCCTGGTTTCGCAATTTATCAATGAACAATTAGCCAAACAGGCCGGCATGAGGGAGGACCTGATTAGTCTGGGGCACGCTGCTGAGTTAGACCCGGGCATTCTGGATAGCTTTTTCTGGGAGCTCGTTCAGGCGCAACTTGTCAGGCAGATTTTTCCTCGTTCCCCTGTGAAGTTCATGCCTCCCACCAGGTATAAGACCGGAAACCTCTTCTTTGCCCATGTCTTGGACACCCTTTTCAACCTTTTAGCTGTATGGACGGATCAAAGAATAGCCTTACTGGGGATGCCCACTGAAGCCCTGCATACCCCTTACATACAAGATCGCTTTCTTAGCCTGGAAAGCGCACTTCATTTAAGAAACGCGGCCAGTTCACTGAAGCAAGAGCTTCGGTTTCGCAGGGATGGAAAAGCTGACCAGAGAGCCCAAGAACTTCTGGTAAGGACCAGGGAAACGCTCAACAGAGTAGGGGAGATCGGTATCTGGAATGCGCTTTCCAAAGGGGTGTTCTCCCAGATTAAGCGGGAGAAAAGAGGGGGCAAGGGATATAACGGTGTTTTCAAAAAGGGCCATTACTACCTTAATCCCTTCTTGGACAATATGGTTGTTGCCAGGGCCAGAAGGAGGGCAAGATGACCATAAATGAGGTTCGGCCTTACGGCGATCGTCTGAACGATGGTGCCGTTCAGTTATCCTTTAGCTTGCCGGTCCCCCTTTCCGCACGTTCTAAGGAAGCCGCCAAGCTGATCGCTACGAGAATGGGCCTGGCGAACATCAGGCTCGTCCACGCTCAGGACATGGGGAACAGCTTCTCCTTTTACATCCTTTATGGCACTACAGCTATTTCCGTTGACGTTCAAGCAATTCATGTTCCTGAGGTAGAGACTCCCTTGCTGGACTTCTGGGAGATAAACGAGCTCATTGAGAGAGAACTGAAGAAAAAGGTTGTGGTGGTCGCAGCGACAATCGGGACAGACGCCCATACCGTTGGGCTTGATGCTATCATCAGTGCAAAGGGTTTCGGAGGAGAATCTGGTCTGGAGCGTTACCCTCAGGTTAAAGTGTATAACCTTGGGGCGCAGGTGCCCCCGGAAGTAGTAATAGATTCCTGTAAAAAAAATAAGGCGGAAGTGGTACTCGTCTCACAGGTAGTCACTCAGAGAAACTCCCATCTCTTAAACCTCTCTTACCTCTCAGAGCTTCTGGAGGCAGAAAAACTGAGAGAGAGGTTGATCTTGATCTGCGGCGGCCCCTACATAAATGCCCAGGTGGCCTTTGAAACTGGCTTTGATGCTGGTTTTGGCCCAGGGACCACCCCCCTGCAGGTCGCCAGCTACATTGTGCAAGAACTCTTGAGGCGCAAAAGCAAGAAATGACCAAGTTCATTTTTGTCACAGGGGGTGTAGTCTCCGGTCTCGGTAAAGGGATCCTGGCCGCTTCGACCGGCGCCTTGGCCAAAGCGAGAGGCAAAAAGGTAAGCATGCTCAAATTCGATCCCTATTTCAACATCGACGCCGGAACCATGAGCCCTTTTCAACACGGGGAGGTGTTCGTCCTCAGGGATGGCACAGAGACCGACCTTGATCTCGGTCATTACGAGCGTTTTATAGATGAAGACCTTACCGGGCTTTCCAACGTTACATCTGGTCAGATTTATTCTGCCGTGATCTCTAAAGAACGCAGAGGGGAATACCTGGGCGCGACCGTGCAGATGATTCCCCACGTCACCAACGAAGTCAAGGACGCCATCTATTGCCTGGCTGATGAATCCAAAGCCGATGTGCTTGTGGTGGAAATCGGGGGAACTGTGGGGGACATTGAGGGCCTTCCTTTTCTCGAGGCGATCAGGCAGCTTCGGCTCGACCTCAAGGGAAAAAATGCTCTTTATATCCACACTACCTTGGTCCCTTTCCTGGAGACTTCGGGCGAGCAAAAGACAAAGCCCACCCAGCACAGCGTTAGAGAGCTACGAAGTATTGGGATTCAGCCAGACGTTATTGTTTGTCGCTCAAAAGCTCCTCTTTCGAGATCAATGCGAGCAAAGGTGGCACTTTTTTGTGACGTTGGTCTGGAGGAAGTGGTTTCTCTGCCTGATCTTGACTCCATTTATCGCGTGCCCATGTTTCTGGAGGAAGCGGGTTTTGGAAAAATTCTATCCAACTTCCTTGGCGTCAGCGCTGACCCGGATCTCCAAAAATGGCAACGCCTGGCAAAAGCTATATCCGAGAAGAGGCCTCTTATAAACGTGGGCATCGTGGGCAAGTATGTGGGATTGAAAGACTCTTATATTTCCGTCACTGAAGCCCTGAAGCACGCAGCTTTAGAAAACGGAGTGGAGGTTAAAATCTTCTGGATTGCCTCAGATAAACTCGAGACCAGTGAATCCCTGAAGCCGCTTTTGGAGATGGACGGCGTAGTTGTTCCCGGAGGTTTCGATATCAGAGGGATTGAGGGAAAAATTAAGGCCATTCAGCTAGCCCGGGAAAAAGAACTGCCTTTCCTTGGACTTTGCCTGGGAATGCAATGCGCGGTGATTGAATTCGCGAGGAACGTCTGCGGCCTTAATGGGGCCAACAGCACTGAGTTTGATCCTAATACGCCCTACCCGGTAATCGACCTTATGAAAGGACAGAAAAAGATCAGGGAAAAAGGTGGCACAATGCGGCTGGGAGCATACCCCTGCCGTCTCGACCAGGGATCTCAAGCAAGAGAGGCCTACGGCAAGGCCCTGGTTTGGGAGAGGCACAGGCATCGTTATGAGGTGAGTAACGATTTTGTGGGTCTGCTCCAGGAAAAAGGGCTTTCTGTTTCAGGGCATTACCTTAAGCAAGGACTGGCTGAAATAATAGAATTGCCCGGCCATCCTTTTTTTATTGGCAGCCAGTTCCACCCCGAATTCACATCGCGCCCTGGTGCTCCCAATCCTCTGTTTAATCTGTTTGTAAAGGCTTGTAAAAGGAGGGCTGAGAAAACATGGAAAAGCTGATCATTACTGTGGCAGTTTGTGGGGCCGAAGTTGGCAAAAAAGATAACCCGAACTTGCCCATCTCACTCGAGGAAATTGCGGAAGACGTCTATAATTCCTACCTGGCTGGAGCCTCTATGGTACACCTGCACGTGAGGGATAAGGAGGGAAACCCCACTCAGGACGTGGCTACCTTTAAGAGAACGATCGAGCTGATCAAATCCCGGTGCGATATAATCGTCCAGATTTCCACCGGAGGAGCGGTAGGAATGACCGCTGAAGAGAGGTCAGCCCCGCTGAACCTTCGTCCCGAGATGGCCTCATTGACCTGTGGGACCGTAAATTTTGGTTCCGTGGTGTTCTGGAACCCCCCAGATCTGATAGAAAGTTTCGCTTTGAAAATGAAGAAGCTGGAAATTAAGCCGGAGATCGAGGTCTTTGAGGCTGGAATGATCAATAACGCCCTGCAACTGGTAAAAAAAGGAATAGTTCCGCCTCCTCTGCACTTTGATTTCGTAATGGGCGTTCCTGGAGGGATAACGGGCAACGTCCGCGACCTGGTTTACCTTGTGGAGAGCATTCCCCCGGAATCCACCTGGAGCGTGGCTGGCATCGGCCGATACGAGCTGTCCTTATCTGTAGCTGCTATTATAATGGGCGGGCATGTTAGAGTTGGTTTTGAAGACAACATCTTCTACTCCAAAGGGACCCTGGCGGCGAGCAATGCCCAGTTGGTAGAAAGAGTGAGTCGGTTAGCTCATGAGTTAGGCAGAGAGATTGCCAGCCCTAATGAGGCCAGAAAAATCCTCAATTTGAGGATGTCAAATAGTGTTTAAGGATCAAAAAATAATTGATTTTTTAGAAAGACTTTCTTCTAACTCACCAACTCCTGGAGGAGGTACTGTTGCTGCAGTTGTAGCATCCTTTTCCGCCGCTCTTGGGGCAATGGTGGCCTCCCTTTCCCAGGGGGAAAGGTTTGCCCTGATCTCCAGCCACATGAAGGAGATTGAGGGTTTGTTAAAGGAAAAGAGTGACTTGTTCCTGCAACTTGCCGAGGAGGACAAGGAGGCATTTCAGTTGGTGATGAAGGCCCGGAAAAAGCCGAAGGAGGATCCCACAAGAGAAAGAGAAATTCAGGAGTCCCTTAAGTACGCCTGCCTTCCCCCTTTGGTGGTTATGGAAAATATCTCCCTGCTCCTCCCCGTCTTAAGGTTTTTGTGTGAACAAGGGAACAAGAACCTGTTGTCAGATGTCGGAATTGCCTGTTCCCTCTCAGAATCAGCCATTTATTCTTCTACCTTGAACGTCCTTTTGAACCTTTCTAACATTAAAGACCAGATTTTTGCCGTGGAAACATTGAGAAAGCTCGAGAAGTTTTCCCTTATCAGACAGGATTTCCAGAGATTGACGCAGAGCGTGAAATACATCTTAGGAGGAGAAAGAAATGAGAGAAGTACTGATCTGTGACGCGCGTCGCACTGCCATTGGAACCTTTATGGGCAGCCTTAAAGATGTGCCGGCTTCTGACTTGGGAGCCATCGTGCTTAAGGCTATCCTCACAGGAAATGGCCTTTCCCCTTCCGAAGTTGAGGAAGTGGTCATTGGAAACGTGCTTCAAGCCGGCCAAGGTATGAACCCGGCGAGGCAGGTTGCCCTTAAAGCTGGCCTGCCTGTTTCCTCAACCGCCATGACCATAAACCGCGTGTGCGGATCCGGACTGCAGGCGATAATCTCCGGAAGTCAGGAAATCATGATCGGAGACGCTGACCTGGTCGTCGCAGGTGGAATTGAAAACATGAACCGCGCTCCTTTCCTTCTCATGAAAGCCAGATTCGGCTACAGGTTAGGGAACGATGTTCTAATAGATTCCATGGTTAACGATGGCCTGTGGGACGTCTTCAACAACGTCCACATGGCACTGACAGCAGAACACCTTGCGGAAAAGTTTCAGATTACCAGGGAGGAGCAGGACCTCTTCGCATACAACAGCCAGATGAAGGCTGCTCAGGCCTTAAAGGAGGGCCGATTCCACCGGGAGATTGTCCCCGTGGAAATTCCTCAAGCAAGAGGAGAGCCGACCGTTTTTCAGGTGGATGAACATCCCAGACCAGATACCACCATGGAAAAGTTGGGGAAGCTAAGGCCCGCTTTCAAAAAGGATGGGGCAATTACTGCAGGCAACGCATCGGGAATAAACGATGGTGCGGCTCTGGTCTTGCTGGCATCGTTAGAGAAAGCGGAGTCTCTGGGTCTGAAAGTTCGGGCCCGCATCATGGGTTACGCTTTAAGCGGAGTTGATCCCATGGAAATGGGGTTGGGACCCGTTGAGGCCATCAAGAAAGTCCTGAAAAAGACCGGGTTGAGAATGGAGGACCTCCAGGTTGTGGAGTTGAATGAAGCCTTTGCTGCTCAGTCCCTCGCAGTTTTGAGAAGCATCGGGATTGACCCTGAAAAGTTGAACCCTAACGGCGGTGCTATCGCTCTTGGCCATCCCATCGGCGCGTCCGGGGCAAGGCTTCTTGTTACCCTTCTCCACGAACTGGAAAGGACAGGCAAAAGCACAGGGATGGTCACACTCTGCATCGGGGGAGGGCAAGGCGTTGCCATGATCATTGAGAGGGTTTAGTTGCTTTATTCTCTGAATTAAAGTAAAGTCAATTCAAGGTTAACTTGTAATTTTCAGAGCGCATTTGCTTTTGGAGGGTGGAATATGGAACTTTTCCTTGATACAGCTAATTTAGATGAGATTCGTGAAGGCGAAAGTTTGGGCGTAATCAGCGGGGTTACCACCAATCCAACCCTGATCGCCAAGGAAAAAGTAGATTATAAGGAACGTATTCTCAAAATATGCGAGATAATACCAGGGCCAGTTTCAGTTGAAGTCCTGAGCCAGGACGCCGTCAGCATGTCCCAGGAAGCAAAAGAGTACTCTTCTTGGGCCCCAAACGTGGTCATTAAAATCCCCATGGTTAAGGAGGGCCTTAAGGCGCTCAAGCTCATGCGTGAAGTTGATATCAAAATTAATGTGACGCTGGTTTTCTCTTTGAATCAAGCACTATTGGCCGCGATCTCGGGAGCTACTTACGTCAGTCCCTTTGTGGGCAGGTTGGACGACGTGGGTCATGACGGAATGGAATTGGTCTCGCAGATAGTTGCCGTATACAAGATTTACAATATTTCCACAAAGGTGATTGCAGCCTCCATAAGGCATCCTCTACACGTGGTTAAGGCTGCCGAAGCAGGAGCTCATATCGCTACGGTCCCTTTCGCCGTTCTGGAAAGAATGCTTAAGCACCCCCTGACAGATATTGGAGTTAAAAGGTTTTTAGACGATTGGCAAAAAGAAAAGGAGCTATTGGAGAAGAAATAGAATGGAACAGTTGACTTTAGAGGAATTACAACAGAAAAAAGTTCGCGAGCTTCAAAAAATCGCAAGAGAACTCAAGGTACCTTATTACGGCAGATTACACAGGGACGTGTTAATTGCCAAAATTTGGGAGAAATTTTTAGCTAAGGTGGCGGAACAACCCATACCCAGAACCGTAGAAAAAGTGGAGCCCCCTGTGGCTGTGGAGCCCCCTGTGGCTGTGGAGCCCCGGGAAATAAAAAGGCCACCCGAGGAATTGCCAAAGGGTGACCTGGTGGAAGGTATCCTCGAGATTCACGAGGAGGGATACGGCTTCCTAAGGGGCAACTATGTGCCCTCGTCCTCCGATATTTATGTCTCTCCTTCCCAGATTAAACGTTTTAATCTCCGCGACGGGGATTTGGTTAAGGGATGGGTGCGTCAGCCTCAGGAAAAGGAAAAGTATCTCGCCCTTTTGCGCGTGAAAGAAGTTAATAGCGCTGACCCCGAACTGGCGAGGACTCGCCCTTTCTTTGAGAATTTAACCCCAATTTTCCCGAACAAGAGATTGAAGCTGGAGACGTTTCCTAACGAATACTCCACCAGGTTGATAGACCTTGTAGCTCCTCTGGGTAGAGGGCAACGGGGGATGATTGTTTCTCCCCCCAAGGCCGGAAAGACCACTATTTTGAAGAAGATCGCCCAGGCAGTGACCCGCAATCACCCGGAGGTAATAGTGATGGTCTTGTTAGTTGACGAGCGCCCTGAAGAGGTTACTGATTTCAAACGCTCCACCACTGCCGAGGTCGTTTCCTCAACCTTTGACCAGCTTCCCGAGAACCACATTCGGGTCACCAGGCTGGTTCTGGAAAAAGCAAAGAGGTTGGTTGAGCAGCACAAGGATGTCCTGGTTCTTCTTGACGGGATTACGCGTTTAACAAGGGCATATAACCTGGTAATGCCTTCTTCGGGTAGGACTCTTTCAGGAGGACTTGACCCTGTTGCCATTCATGGGCCCAAGAGCTTCTTTGGAGCGGCTCGAAACATTGAAGAAGGTGGCAGCCTGACAATCCTTGCCACGGCCCTAATTGATACCGGTTCCAAGATGGACGAGGTGATTTTCGAGGAATTTAAAGGCACTGGAAACTTTGAGCTGGTCCTTGATAGAAAGATTTTCGAGCGCAGGGTCTTCCCGGCCATCGACATCAAAAAATCCGGTACGAGAAGGGAGGAGCTTCTCTACTCCGACGAGGAAATGCGAAAAATCTGGAATATCCGCAGGGCTTTGAGCAGTCTCGATTCGGGAGAGGGTCTGGAGAAGCTTTTGGACCTTCTCACAAAAACTCGCTCCAACTCGGAGTTCTTGCGTTACATCGGGAGTGAAGAGTTATAAATGCGCCTGGAGTTAATAGCTTGGACTCCGCAGGCGGAAAAAGTCTGTGCCGCAGCGGCACGTCTTTGCTACCAGGCTGTTAACTTAGACAGCTTCACGGAAATCCCTCAAGAAAAAGTAAAGGCCCTGCTTTCCAGGGTGATCGCCAACGGGCACCACTCTATCCTGGAGCACGCGTCCTTTACTTTCGCTGCCGAAGGCCTCTCCAGAGTCTGTACTCATCAACTGGTCAGGCATAGGATCGCTTCCTATTCCCAGCAGAGCCAGAGGCATGTTAAGGTGGAGGAAACAGAGTTTGTAATTCCTCCAAGGATCCGCCAGAGCCCTTCTTTTAGGAAGCTTTTTGAGGAAAGCGTAAAGGTCTCCTGGGATTCATACAAAGCGCTGATAGAGCAAGGTGTTCCTGTCGAGGATGCCCGATATCTGCTTCCTCAAGCTAGTAAGTCCCGGCTTGTTTTTACTATGAACGCCAGGGAGCTGTGGCATTTCTTCGAGCTGCGTTGCTGCGAAAAGGCACAATGGGAAATTCGCTCCCTCGCTTTCCTGGCCCTGCAGAAGGTCAAGGAGGTGGCTCCCAACATCTTTCAGAACGCCGGGCCATTTTGCTTTCACGGTTCATGCCCAGAAGCAGAATTTCCTTGCTGGAGGGCTGGCTCGCTTTTCTTTATCCAGAAAAAGAAGGCGTTCTTGAAGCTTCTTCCCAAAATTGCCCCGGAATTTACGGAGATCAAGTTGGAGGCTTATTACCGCGAAAGGGCACACTTGAGTGAGATCCTCAGGTGCCATCCGGCTCAAATTGTCACTACAGTTTTAGCCGACATCTCAAAAGAATCCTGCGTGATGCTGTCCTCCAACCCTGATGACTTTCAAAAACTGGTGGAGAAAGCCACTGGAGTTCCGCCTTCGCTGTGGAAAGTCGAAAAAGTGCTCAGGGTTTCCGGCTTTTCGCCCATGGCCCTTCCCATTTCCCCTTTAAAGGAGAAGGCCTTGTATTTTGTGGAGAAAGAGCTCCTGAAGTACGACTACCTTTTCATTAATCTTGCATCTCCCTATTTTTTCGCGAAAATCCCCTCAGAAGCCCTGAAAAATTTGGTTAAGTTCTCCAAAGAAGTGAGGTTTCTATGATGGAAAAGAAACAAGGGTGGATCGAGGTAATAGCAGGTTGCATGTTTTCGGGAAAAAGCGAGGAGCTGATCCGCAGGATAAAAAGAGCCAGGATAGCCAGGCAGAAGGTTCAGGTTTTTAAGCCAGCCCTCGATTCCCGTTATTCCGTCTCGCACGTTGTCTCTCACGATGGAGGCTCTACTATGGCTATTAACTTGGAACACCCTGAGGATATTTTTTGCTATGTCGACAGCGAAACCCAGGTGGTAGCGATTGACGAAGCCCAATTCTTCTCCCCGGAACTCCTGGATGTCTGTCAGGAGCTTGCCAACAGGGGCATTAGAGTGATAGTTGCCGGACTGGATATGGATTTTCGCGGTGAGCCATTTGGATGCATGCCGCAATTGCTGGCGGTGGCGGAAAAGGTAGACAAGTTGCAGGCAATTTGTATGGTATGTGGCGGCCCTGCCTCGCGAACTCAGAGAGTAATAGATGGCAAGCCAGCTTCCTATGATGATCCTGTGGTTCTTTTAGGGGCTGCAGAAAAATATGAGGCCAGGTGTCGTTCGTGCCATGAAGTTCCCCGCAAGCCGGAGCGCGAAAGGTGGCACAAGGATGAATAAAGAGGTCCTGGTTGGGGGACAAGCTGTCTGGCAGGGGGTGATGATGCGCAGCCCTTTCGGGACGGCTTTAGCCGTGCGCACGAGCGAGGGCCTGATTCATGTTGAAAAAATTCAGTATAGCCCGCTTGCTAAACGGTATAAAATTTTTCGCTGGCCCTTTTTTCGAGGAATTGGTGCTTTGTGGGAGTCTTTGGTAATCGGGATCAAAGCCCTGAATTTGTCCTTGAACCTGTCAGGCAGCGAGGAGGAGAAGCTTTCTCCTATGGGGATAGCCTTCTCTTTCATCCTTGCTTTAGGCCTCGTGGTTATCCTTTTTTTTGTCGTTCCTTACTTTTTGTCCAGGCTTTTTGTTTCTTTGCTTTCCTCTCAGTTTGTCCTGATTCTGGAGGGGCTGTTGCGCTTCCTGATCTTCTTTGGCTATCTTGCTTTAATGTCCCTGATCCCTGATGTGAAGGAAATACTATTCCGCTATCATGGTGCGGAGCATAAAGTTGTTCACGCTTACGAGAACGGGGAAGAATTAGAGGTAGATAACGCCTTGAAGTACTCCACGTTGCATCCTCGGTGCAGCACGAGCTTTTTGCTGGTGGTCTTGATTGTGAGCTTCGTGGTATTTGCCTTTCTGGATTTTAATAACTATTTCGTGCGCCTTTTTTCGAGGATCTTTCTCCTGCCAGTGGTCGCAGGGATTTCCTACGAGTTGATCAGGTTTTTTGCTTTATATCCCAAAAATATTTTGAGTAAAATTGTCGTTTGGCCGGGGCTTTTAACTCAGAGGTTAACTACCAGCGAACCGGACAGGCTTCAGCTGGAGGTGGCCATTGCAGCCCTGAAAAGCTCTTTGGAAAAACAAGATGCTGGAACGGAAAAAAGAACTACTGCTTAAAAAAGAAGAGCTGGAGAAAAAACTTCTGAACCCTACAGTGCAACAGGACAACCTGGCACTGCAGAAGTATTCCGTTTCTTATCATCAGGTCACCACAATTCTTAAGAAAATGGCGGAGCTTGAAGGTCTCAAGAAAACGATAGAGGAAACGAGACCTCTGGTGAGTGAGAAAGACCCTGAAATATCCCAGCTTGCAGAGCAAGAGTTGCTGATGCTTCAAAAGCAAGCCGAAGCACTCGAAAAAGGGATTAAGATGCTCCTTTTGCCTAAGGAGCCCGCCGACGAGAAAAACGTAATTATGGAAATCAGGGCTGCGGCAGGAGGGGAGGAGGCCGCTCTCTTCGCTGCAGATTTGTTTAGGATGTACGCCAATTACGCCGAGAAGAAAAGCTGGCAAATCGAAATCCTTTCCTCTAACCCCACAGACTTAGGCGGCTTTAAGGAAATCATTTTTGAGATCAAAGGAAAAAAAGTTTACTCTCGAATGAAATTCGAGGGTGGAGCGCATAGAGTACAGAGAGTGCCTATTACCGAGGCTTCAGGGAGAATTCACACCTCCACCGTCACCGTAGCTGTTCTTCCTGAGGCTGAAGAGGTGGACATAGAGATTGATCCCGAGGATGTTCGCATAGACGTTTTTCGGGCATCCGGACATGGCGGACAATGTGTTCAGAAGACAGACTCTGCAGTGCGCATAACTCATTTGCCAACCGGCATGGCAGTCAGCTGTCAGGATGAGCGTTCTCAGCTAAAGAATAAGGAAAGGGCCATGAGGATTTTGCGCTCTCGACTTCTGGAGTTAGCTCAGAAAGAGCAAACGGACAAAATTACTGAGTCAAGGCGTATCCAGGTGAAAACGGGGGAGAGGGCTGAGAAAATAAGGACTTATAATTTCCCTCAGAATAGGGTTACCGATCACCGTATAAACCTCGACCTTTACAATTTGCAAGCAATACTTGATGGTGCCCTTGATGAATTGTTGGACGCATTGGAGTCTAATTATATAAAGCAGAAACTGGAGGAAGGATTATCGCAGCCTTCTGGGTTATAGGCGCTTTTTTAGCAGGGTCCATTCCCTTTGGCTGGCTAATTGGCAAACTAACAAAGGGGATAGACCTGCGCCAGGTCGGCAGCGGCAATATCGGAACCGCCAACACGCTTAGGGCTTTGGGCTTTTTCCCGGCGTTCGTCACCTTCCTCCTCGATTTCTCGAAAGGCTTCCTGCCAGTATTTTGGGCCTCCGGATTCCAGACCGATGTGCGCTCTCTTGTGTGCCTGGCATCCGTGATCGGGCACGATTACTCCATTTTTTTAAAGTTCAAGGGAGGAAAGGGGATCGCCACGTCCTTTGGAGTGGTTTTTGCCCTGAATTGGAGAGTGGGAGTGGTTATGCTCGGGGCCTGGGCGTTCTTGTTCTTCCTTTTTAAGATCGCTTCCCTGGCGTCCCTTACTTCCATGTTCTTTGTGCCGGTTTTCTTTTATTTCTGGGCCGGTGAATACTTCCTCCTCGCTATTATCATCTTCGGCCTTAGCCTGGTAAGGCATCGCGTCAACATTGAGCGCCTGGTTAGGGGAGAGGAAAAACCGATTAAGATATTTACTAAAGGCACCGGGAAAAAAGATGAAAGCTGATCTTGAAAGCGCCGCGGAGATTATAAAGAAGGGTGGGGTAGGGGCCTTCCCAACGGAAACGGTTTACGGAATGGGAGCTCACCCTTTTCACTCTTCCTCGCTTGATCGCATTTTTGTTCTGAAAGGTCGGAGGAAAAAGGCTCCCCTTACGCTGCATATTGGTAGCCTTATTGACCTTTACAAGTTCGCGCAAGAACCTCCCAAGGAGCTGAACAAGATAGTTGTCAATTTCTGGCCAGGGCCCCTGGCTGTTATTCTTCCAGCCTCCCCGGTTGTGCCTCCCCAGGCAACTTCTGATAAAGGAACTGTTTCTTTTCGTTACCCTGATGAAAGCCTTTTTCGGGAGTTCGCGCGCCTGGCGGGTGTTCCCATCGCCGCTACTTCGGCAAACAGAAGCGGTTCTCTTTCAGCAATTTGTCCTCTGGATGTGGAAGCTGAACTCGGAGAGGAAATTGATTTTTTAATCGACGGCGGCGTTACCAAATACAAGTTTGAATCCACAATCGTTGATCTTAGCTCAAAGCCCTTTTTCATCCCGCGCGAGGGAGTGATAAAGAAAGAAGAGCTAGAGGATAAGACTGGTTTTCAATTTCAATTAGTAGGGCCTCAAATTAAAGGGCTTTCCCTTGTCCTGATTGAAGGTAGTAAGAGCTTCTTCTCTCAGGTTGCCTCACAGTTGAAATTACAGGATTATGAAAGCCTTCTCTCCTTCTTTCCTGTAGAATCACGGCATTATCTCCTGGAGGAGAGCATCGGTGAAAACAAGCTCTTTGAGCTTCTTTCCCGCCTGGGGAAGGAGGGTTTCATGCGTCTTTATGTTCACTGTATCTGGCCAAAATCATCTCGTCTTTATCAACGTCTAAGAGTTAGAGCGGAGAGGATAATTTGGGAAAAAAGAAAGGAGATGGATAAATGAGAATAACCCCGGACAGGGACAGCATCCTTAAAGGCCTCAACGCCTTTAAGGCAATTGCCAAACAGGATTTGCTGGTCGCAAACACCACCGATAATCCTGAGTACTGGCAAAGGCACGCGGAAGCGCGCCGTCAGGTCTACAAGTCAATGATAGTTTTAGTGGAGGAGAAAGGCGTTGACTCAGCTTGCGCGCAGGCGCTTACCGACTACAGGGTGTTAGCTCAATCCAGAGAGGAAACGCCGGAGAAAAAGGGAAAAATCGAAGCCCTGGAAAACTTCCTAAGCCTCTGCGGTTTCGACGAGAGAACCATTAAGCAGAGCCAGTACAAGTAGTGAATTTCTTTTGGCGCCAAAGCTCAATTGATGAGCTCAAAGGCGATTGGAATAATCTTGTTCTGAAAACCCATTCTCCCAATTTTTTCTCTTCCTGGGAATGGGTTCGGGCTTGGTGGCAGGTATTCGGGAAGCACAAAGAGCTGCGGATATGGGCTTTTTATGGAGAAGACCACCTTTTGGGGATTGCCCCCCTATGCCTTAAAGGGAGAACTGTTTCCTTTTTGGGAACAGGCGTTTCTGACCGCCTGGACTTTATAATCCAGGAAGGCTACGAGGAAGCTTTCATCAAAGGGTTCCTGCAAACAATATTGCAGGATGAGTCCTGGGACCTACTCGACCTCCAGGAAATCCCTTCCCTGAGCCCCACGATTTTCCTCTGGAAAAAATTTTACCCGGATTCTTCGTATACGGCCAGGGTTCAGAGCAAGTTGCCTTACCTCAATTTCCCCGAGAGCTGGGATGCTTTCCTGGGACGGTACTCCAAGAAAAGAAGGGACAAAATAAAGTACTACCCAAGGCTCCTGGACAGGCACTTTCTCTGGAAAATTGAGGAAGTTCCAGAATCTCAGTTAAAAAAGGAGCTTAACTCTTTTTTTAAACTGCACCTTGATCGTTTCCGGAGCAAATTCCTGCCCACGCCCGTCCTTCTTCCTA